>Ga0210018_1000062_pt1 | contig 43025 bp, 47 predicted proteins | sample CryGeyCG2014_010_2_FD_183967 | JGI IMG/M metagenome (GOLD analysis project Ga0210018, IMG submission 183967) | Groundwater microbial communities from aquifer - Crystal Geyser CG09_land_8/20/14_0.10 (SPAdes) (version 2) | ecosystem: Environmental > Aquatic > Deep subsurface > Groundwater | place...
GGATTATTCCGGAACAAGAGCTCCCTAACCTCCCGGAAAAGTATGACCTTGACCATAATGCATTACAGAAGATCATTGACAGAATGGAACTTTGACTATTCAATCGGGCACGACCAACGAAAAAGTTGGAAACGGCCCTTTTTTATTTCCCAACTATAATCACAAATTCCCCTTTTTGATTATTCTTATCGCTCTCCAAAATTTTAATTATTTCCTCTGCACTACCGCGGTAAATGGATTCAAATTGTTTCGTTAATTCTCTACAAACAATTATTTGTCTTCCGGGACTTAAAGCGGCTTTCAATTGTCCGAGTGTTTTTAAAATCCTATGCGTTGATTCGTAAAAAACGACTGTATATTTGGCATTAGCTACTTCATCAAAAAATTTGTTCCTCCCCTTTTTATGCGGCGGAAAACCCATAAAAACGAATTTGTCGGCCGGGAATCCCGAAACGCTCAAAGCGGCAATCGCGGCATTTGGCCCGGGAATCGGCGTGATTTTCAATTGTCCAATTGTCCAATTGATCAATTGATCAATTAATTTCCCCCCCGGGTCCGAAATCCCCGGCGTGCCTGCGTCTGTCACCAGCGCGATATTTTTGCCCTGCGCCAACTGCTCGGCGATATAGTCAATTTTTGCCAGTTTACTATGCTGAAAATAACTGACTAACGGCTTTGAAATATTATAATGATTAAGCAATTTTATTGTCTGGCGCGTGTCTTCGCAAACAATCAAATCAGCTTCCTTTAAAACCTCCAGCGCCCTTAATGTTATGTCTTTTAGGTTGCCAAGGGGTGTGGCTACAATATATAATATAGGCATTGTTTTAATTGTAAATTGTAATTCGTAAATTGTAAATTCGCATGGGCGCATTCGCATTGCCGTAGTACGAAGTGCGGAGGCGCGCTGTTCGCATGCTATGCTTCTGACTCCCCATATTCTTCTGGGAGCGGCAATCGGCTCCAAAATATCTTCTCCGTCTCTAGTTTTTGCATTGAGTTTCGCCAGCCATTATTTTTTGGACGCGCTGCCTCATTACGAATACGACATCTCGGGCTTAAAAAAGAAAAAAGCCGAGAAAAAACTCCTGTTCGAATTTTTGAAATTGACGGCTGATTTTTGTTTTGGCGCGGGCCTGGCGCTTCTTTTGGTCTGGAATTCGCCGTTTCGCACAGGTGCGATTTTAGGCATGCTCTCCTCGCTCGTCCCTGACGCCCTTTTGTTTTTATCCTGGCGCCATCCAAACTCAAAATTTCTCAAATTTTTTGCCCTGCCGCATCGAGCCTGCCATTTTTTAAAAAATTTAAGCCCAGCGTGGCTGGACTTGTCGACCGAAGTAGTTGTTGCCTCTACAACGATATTTTTTCTGGTTTATTACGTCTAAGCCGCCTTCTTGCGGCTATCCATATAGTCGTGGAAAATTATTGAAATAATGGCCGCAATTGGGATGGCGATAACCGCGCCGATAATCCCTTCCAGCTCCAGGCCGACCAGAACCGCCACCAAAACCGAGATGGGATTTAAGCCCACCGCTTTTTTCATGACTAGCGGCACAACCAGATATTTTTCCAGCTCCTGAATGACGTAGTAAAAAACAGCCACCAAAACCGCCAGGCCAAAAGACTGCAAAAGGGCGAATAAAATGCCCGGCACGGCGGATAAAATCGGCCCGATAATCGGGATAATTTCCAAAAGCGCTGCCAGCAAAGCCAAGGTCAGCGCGAATTTTATTTTAAGCAAAGTCAGCCCGATAAAAACCAGAATGCCGATAATGACCATCAAAATTATCTGGCCGCGCATCCAGGCGCCAAGCTTTGAAAGAATTCTATCAACCAGGCTGGCCGCATAAACCTCGTTTTTTGGCGAGACCAAAGAGAGAACGAATTTTTTCACTCCCTGCTCTCTGGCTGCCAGATATATGGAAATTATCAAAACCAGCAAAGCAGAAAGGATTCCGCCAAAGACGTTGACTGTCGCGGCAAAAATATTCCCGGCTGAAGAACTTAATTGCTGGCCGAAATTCAAAAGCAGGTCTTTTAGATTTTGCTGGCTGAACTCTCCGCCCAGCCACTGAAGTCTGCTCTGGGCGCCGGCAATATAATCAGGAAGGTTTGAAGCAAGGCTGACTACTTCTTTTGCCAAAGGCGGCACGATAAGATATATCACAAAGCCAAAAATCGCAATCAGCAGAACATAAATCATCGCGACAGCAATGCCGCGCCTAATTTTATGACGCACCAGCCAGTCAATCGGCGAATCAACCGACGCGGCAATGATAACGGCCAAAAACAGCATCACTAATATATTTCTCAGCAAATAAACCAAAACCAGACCCAAGATAATCGCCAGGCCCTTCAAAATAGTGCTGGTTGAAATTTCTATTGTTTGTTTATTTTCCATGATTTTTTTTAAATTTTCAGCAGCTTCTCAAATCTCTCTTTCTCTTTAAATGGCCCGATTAAAGCCAGGTTTAATTTTTCGGGGCGGAAGATTTCGCGGGCGACGCGCTGCAAATCAGCCGCCGTGATTTTTTCTATTTTTTTGAAAAATTCTTCAGGCAGCAGAATTTCTTTTTTCAAGACTTCCTGCCCACCCAAAAATGAAGCGACTTCGTCAGAAGATTCCAGCGACAATAATGTCGCGCCTCTAATATGGTCTTTGGCTTTTTGAATCTCTTTTTCGGGTATTTTTTGTTCTTTTGTTTTTTTAAACTCGTCCAAAATCACTTTTATCGCGTCCTCAACTCTTTTATTATCAACTCCGGCATTGGATATTAAATATCCCGAATCTGTAAGGCTGACATTATTGGCACGAATGTAATAAGCCAGGCCTCTGTGCTCCCTGACCTCGGTAAAAAGCCGAGAACTCATAAATCCCCCCAAAATTGTTGAAAGCAAAATGGCTGCGTATCGCTTTTTATCAAATAAATTAAAGCCTCGACATCCCAGCACCAAATGTGTCTGATCCGTTTCTTTAAAATGAACTGACAGCCCGGCCTGGCGCTGTTTTTCAATGACTTTTTGTTTATTTAAAAAATCTCCTTTTTTTGCCCGGCCAAAATAATCGCGGGCTTTTATGACTATTTTTTTAACCGTTGCTCCGTTTCCCGCTAAAATCAAAATTGCATTTTTTGCCACATACTGTTTTTCTAAATATTTAATAAATTGTTCCCGTTTCAATTTGGCGATAATTTCTTTCTCTCCTGAAACCATCCAGCCGGCCGGCTGATCACCGTACAAAAGCTTATCCCAAACCTCTCCTATAAAAATCATAGGGGTATCCAGGTACATATTTATTTCTTCGGTTATCACGCCTTTTTCTCTCTCAATTTCTTCTGCCTCAATTTTTGAATTTAAAAAGATATCGGAAACCCAATCAAGCGCGAGCTCGCCGTGCGCCGCATCGACTTTTGCCCAATAGCCGGTATATTCCTTGTCTGTAAATGCATTATAAGCCCCGCCCACTTCGTCCAAAACCGAAGAAATTTCAAGGGTTGTCGGTCGTTTTCTTGTACCTTTAAAAAACATATGTTCCAGAAAATGGGAAATGCCGTTAATCTCTTTGGTCTCGTATTTTGAGCCGGTGCCCACCAAAACCAAAACCGTCACCGATTGTGCCCCTTCCATCGGCGCAAGGATAATTCTTAGTCCATTTGGTAGTGTATATTTTCTAAACATGGGCGAACCAAGATAAACCAAAATCTAATATTTTAGAAATTGGGAAATTAAGAAATTAAGAAATTGATTGAAAATTGATAATTGAAAATTGAAAATTTTTCTTCTACTCTTCCTTCCAAAGATACGCCAGCTTGGCCGTCACTTTGTATTCCGTCACCTTGCCGTCAACCACCGTGGCGGTCTGGGAAACCACATGCGCGCCTGTGACGTTCTTTCCTTTTTTGGCCTCGTGTTCAATCGCATTCTTTAACGCGTCTTCAAAACTTGTATTTGATACACCAATTAATTCGCGAATTTTAACAATTGGCATTTTATTAACCGGCCATGACAAAAATTTTATAAGAAAATCGAGATGAGGCGAAAGTAAAAGTATGCGTGCTGTGGTGGGGCCCCGACCGTCAGGTTGGGGCGTTGTGCATAGCAACTTTTACGTGAGCCGAGTCCGATTTTCTTAAAATTTTATGTCCTGGCCGCAGTCTTTTGGCTACTTTTCTACTGCCAGAAAAGTAGCTTAAAAAAATATTTATTTTTTAAATCTTTTAACCCTAATTAATCCCGAACAAGGAATTATCTCAATCCATTTTTTCTCAATTTCATCCAAAAATAAATTCATGCCCAGGGAATCGGAAGAAATATGGCCGGCAATTACTACATTGACATGAGCTTTTTCTGCTTCAGCTCTATATTCATCCTTCATATGCATACCAACAATCGTACCAATACCCGCATTGGCCATACTCTGATAAATTTCTTTTGAACCACTTGTGCCACCTGTCATTTCTGTAAGTGCGATTTTGCCAACCCTTGCGATAGAGTTACCGACAAATATTTTTGGCCCGGTTTTTTGCTTTTCCGCTTCTTTGTATTCCGGGATTTCTCTCAAAGACTTTAAGAGTTCCTTCAGCGTTTCTGGTTTATCTTTTTTTATTTTTTTGTCCAAAAAATTTACAGCCAAATTATCACAAACTGTATGTAGACACATCAAAGATAAACCTAACAACTTCGCCGCATCAACTGGTATATTATGATTTATAGGAAGCATCCCTCTTGCCACTTCAGAAATTCGCGGCTTCATAACCGCCTCGGCAATATTAATCGGCACGCCATGTCGATTTAAAATATCTGCTTGCATATGCATGACGCTTGACAAATCCGCCAAAGCGATACCAAGAGGATGATGGCTTATAACTAAATCTATTTTTCGCTCATATTGATCGCCCAGATAACGTGCCATTAAGAGTTCGGCAGTATCAATATCAATCCCAACCATCATTCTTTTAACCTCCTGAGTCGCATTGCCTGCCAAAAATCTTGTATCCGAATATGGATTGGTTAATTTCTCTTCATCAAATTTTTCTTTTTTTTCAGGACTTAATTTTTTATATCGCTCGTTGATTTTTTTAAGCTGTCCGCGAATCTGCTTTTCTCCCCGCAAATCCGCCCCAATTCCCATTTTTATGGCCAGCTTATAAATTTGTTCAATGGTCATCTATTTTAGCTTCTCCTCCAGGAAACTTTTTAATTCACCGATTTTTATCCTTTCCTGCTTAGTTGTGTCTCGGTCACGTACCGTCACATCTTGCTTTTCTAAACTGTCAAAATCAACCGTTATGCAGAAAGGCGTGCCGATTTCATCCTGCGAATAATATCTTTTTCCGATATTGCCCCTATCATCCCATGCCACCATGAAATCTTTACGCAGGTCGTCATATATTTTTTTTGCCAAAACCGCCAATTGAGGTTTGTTTGCTAACAGCGGGAAAACAGCCGCTTTATAAGGCGCAACTTTTGGTTTTAATTTCAGTACAACTCTGCCTTTCTCCTCGCTGTAACTTTCAACCAAAACAGCCAGCATTGTTCGGTCTGTGCCAAATGTCGGCTCAATCACATGCGGAATAAACTTTTTTTTCGTTTCTTCGTCAAAATATTCCAGATTTTTGCCTGACATTTTTTGATGCGCCGACAAATCATAATCCGTACGATAAGCAATCGCCCAAAGTTCGTCAGAGCCCCAGGGAAACTTATATTCAATATCAATGGTACGCTTTGAATAATGGGCACGTTCTTTTTCGCCGAGTTCGTTATTGTAAAAATTCTTGCGGTTAAGTCCAATTAAATCGGCAAAGCCGTAAATATAATCCAGCCACTGCTCAAAAATTTTATTCCAGTCGCTATCCGGCGCAATAAAATATTCAAGTTCCATTATTTCAAACTCAATCGTCCTAAAAAAGAAATTTCCCATTGTTATTTCATTGCGGAAACTTTTTCCAGTTTGCCCAATGCCAAATGGAATTTTTCTCGAAGTTGAATCCAGAATATTCTTGAAATTAATAAACATATTCTGGGCGGTTTCGGGCCTAAGATATGTCGCCAATCCTTCTTCTTCAACCGGGCCAATCACCGTTTTAAACATACCGCTGAATAATTTCGGTTCGGTAAATTCGCCGCCGCAATCGGGGCATTTTTTTGAACCTGCTAATTTATCCGACCGGAAGCGATGATGGCATTTTTTGCACTCAACCAAAGCGTCCTTAAATTTTTTGAGGTGGCCCGAAGCTTCCCAAACCTTGGGGTTTAAAAGCACGCCGCCGTCCATTCCGATCATGTCTTCCCGGCTCTGAACAAAATATTTCCACCAAAGCTGCTTAATATTGTTTTTGAGTTCAGCACCCAAAGGACCATAATCGTAAGTATTAGCCAGCCCACCGTAAATTTCCGAGCCGGGATATATAAAACCTCGCCTTTTGCACAAAGAAACTATTTTTTCCATCAGATCTTGCCTATCGGCAGACAGGTTATTTTCTTTCATTTTTTCTTTTTAATCATTTTAATTTTTGACAGTTCCAGTATAGCGCCTTATTTGCCTCTTGACAAGTCTAAAAACAGGTATATAATTATTGTACTTGCTGTTCTTTGTAAACAAAAGGGTGTGGTTGGCGACAAATATCTTCCTCCAGAGGATATGAAAATAACGGCAAGGGTCGGTCTGGACCCTCCTCTAACTGACCCCCACCTTATTTTTTCGCTGACCATGCCCTAAACTAATAAGCGCAATAAAATTGACCAAACTTTTCAAAACCTCCTTTAATGGGAACCCAAAAAAAGTTTGAGCTTTATTGCGCTTTTTTTGCACACGAATAGCGCAACCTCGCTACGTCCTGACGGACTACGCTCGGGTACACGAATGCGCCCACACGAATAAATTTTAAAATTCTCTCAATTTTTCCATCAAATCCAGATAGAATTTGAGATTATGAATCGTTGCCAGCCGCAAGGCAAGAGGCTCGCGAGTTTTGAAAAGATGATTCAAATAGGCGCGGGAATAATTTTGGCAAGCATAGCATTCACAATTTTCATCAATCGGTCGGAAATCTTTGGCAAACTTGCTGCTCTTTATTTGAAGAGTTTCGTAAAATTTCTTGTCTGAAAATTGTCTCCCTTCAGGAAGAATATTAAAAATTGAAAATCTATATTTATAGATTCTTCCATGTCTCGCTTCTCTGGTCGGAATCACGCAATCAAACATATCAATGCCAGAGAGAACCGCACTAACAATTTCTTCGGGCCGGCCCAGCCCCATTAAGTACCGGGGCTTATTTTGTGGCAGCAGCGGCAAGACCCATTCCAAAACTTTCCCTAAATATTTTCTTGGCTCGCCGACCGCCACCCCGCCGATAGCATAGCCGTCCCAGCCCGAGGCTAGTCCGCCTTGGGCGGAAAATCCAATTTCCAATAATTCTTTGGCGCTTTTTTGCCGCAAATCTTTAAAAACAGACCCCTGCACAATGCCAAACAAAAGCGGCTTATTTTTTTTGTTTTTAACCTTCCTGCGAAAATATTTAAAGCATCTTTTTGCCCATTGGGTCGTCCGCCTGACCGCTTTTTCCGCTTCCTCGTATGAACAGGGGTACGCCGCGCATTCATCAAGAACCATAATGATGTCTGAACCCAGGTCTAATTGAATTTGAATCGATTTTTCCGGCGTTAAAAAGTATCTTTTGCCATTAATAGGGTCGCAAAATTCCACGCCTTCACTTGATATTTTGCGATGCCTCGCCAAAGAAAAAATCTGATACCCTCCCGAATCAGTCAAAATCGGTCCTGGCCAATTCATAAATTTGTGCAGGCCGCCTTGCCCTTCCGAAGTCCCACCAGAGGCGGGACGAAGGAGGACGGTTTTTTTTATTACTTCTGTCCCCGGCCTCAGCCACAAATGATACGTGTTGCCTAAAATAATTTGGGCGCCCAAATCTCCAAGTTCTTCGCTCGTCAGATTTTTTACCGCCGCCTGCGTCGCAACCGGCATAAAAACAGGGGTTTTGACACCCCCGTGGATTGTTTGAAGAACTGCTACCCTTCTGCCTTTAATTTTTTCTTTTTTGATTATCTTAAACAAATTTAAAATTTTACCCCCGCACCAGCCCGCCCTCGGCAAGCCGAAGGCGAGGCCGAGGAACGCCACGGGTATTAGCCCATAGATAAATGGTCAGAAATTTTAAGGGGCATTGCCCCAAAGTCACAAAAGTAAGTCCGTGGTGTGGGGGTTTACTGAATTACTTTTCCGCCGTCATATCCGATTGAAGAATCGTCGGGCAAATCGCTTCGAATCGCGCGGGCCGTTCCCTGTAAAGATGCGCCGGTAAAAGTATCGCTGCCGCTGATAGTCGATTCGCTAACCAAATCAATCATCTGCCCGACCTGACTGCTGCTTGGCGTAAAACCGATTTTAAATACCAATCTTTTAACCGGGTATAAAATCCCGGTATTGGCCGGAAGTTTGCCGATTGTCCAGGTGATTTTTCCGCTGTTTTTATCATATTTTACATTGGCCGAGGCGGGATCAAATAGCCCGACCCACCTGACATACGGCGGCAAATAGCCTTCGACAACCACGTTATCAACATCGTTTGCCGCATTAACTATATCCCAATAAATGGTATAGGTTGTCTCCTGCCCGACTCTTGGCGGAATCGGTCCGGAATTTGGCACAGAAAGGTCTTTAAAGTATCCTTTGGAGCTTAAAGTCAGTTTTGCATTAACTTTGGTGTTTAAAAAATCAGTGCCGCTGATTTGCGTTCCCCGCAAAGACACCGGGATGGTGGTCGAATCAATTTTTGAAGAGACAGAAATTACGAAATTTTTATCGTTGAAACTGGCAACCGGCATGCTGTCTTTAACGTTTACATAAAAATTAATTTCATTTTTTGCGCCCGGCTGCACCATTTTCAAATCGGGCAATACAGATTCGTTCCAGATAATTGAGCTGTCAACGCTGTTAAAAAATCCCTTGTCCGCCTTGACCGAAGACAAATCCAAAGCTTTTGTGTCCAATTTAACAATTATTATAACCGGACCAATAGGTATGTCAACGGTATTTTGATATGTCAGTTTATAAGTTAAGTGCTCTCCGACATTTGCCAGGTAATCGCGGCTGTCATTCACCGTCAATGCCACAGACAATGGAGAAAGGGAAATTAGAGTAGAACCTAAACCCTCTGAAACAATTTTGCTGGAATCTCCCTGCAGTTTGGCTATGTTTGCGCGAAAAGCTTTGACTTCTTCCTGCGCTCCGGTTAACACTCCGGAAATCACGATTTGTCCTTCTTCTTGCGGGCTGATTTCTGGAAGGCGCCAGGAATTTGAGCCCTGCGAAGGAGAAGGCTGCGAAGAAATAAAATTGAACCCCGGCGGATACTCCATATTGAGTGCCAAATCTAAAAAACCGATATCCGAGGTATTTAAATATTTTAAAACAATATCTAGTTGCTGGCCGTTCACCACGCGTTCGGGCAAACTAAAATTCAAAACCAGCGGGACAGAAAAAATAACACTCAAAAATTCACCACTGCTTTCAAAACTCGAAGAAGTATCCCCTGCGTGGTAGCTCAACTTTACAACCGCCTTTTTTTGGTCATCTTTCAAGCCTGAAATATTTGCCCTAAATTCCATTTTCCCCTCTTTGCCTGCTTGAAGATCCGCCAAACTGACGACGGAGGCATCCTGATCCCCGATCTTAGTCAAATTCTGCTTATCAATCGGCAGGGAATCGGGCGGATAAATAAATGTCAATTTGACATCCGTCAAAGTGACATTCGTATTGTTTTGATATCTGACTGCATAACTGACTTCTTCTCCGCTGGCCACCCGGTCTACGCCAAAAACGGTGACCAGAACTTTTGAGGTATCAAAAGAGCGGCTGCGCCAAAATAAAAATCCCCCAACCACGACAACAATGCCTACGAGCCCGATAATAATTATTCTGAGCAATTTTTTTCTTTTCTCGGTTAAAAATGGCTCGCGTGACGCCAGCGCCTCTTTCTGCCACTGCGAAGAATCCGTTTCTTGGCCGTCTTGGCGCTGTCCGGGCTCAAACTGCCCGGGCGCCCCTTCTCTTTTTTCCGCTTCTCCTTTTTGCTCGTAAAGCTTTTTTTGAAGTTCTTCTAAAGGCATACTTTTTATTAAAATTCCAAATCACAAGCACCAATTTCCAAAAAATAACCAATCATAAAAATTCCAACATCCAAAACCGTTCTTAATTTTTGAATATTGGTTATTGAAATTTGTTTGATTATTGTTTTTTGATTATTGGAACTTATATTTGCTTATATCTTACAACAAAATATAATTATTGCCAAGTTAAATTTTTATAGCTATACTGAAATTATGCCAGGCAGTGAAAATTCGACCGCTGCCTACGGCAGCAATTTATGAATATAAGCCGAATTTCTACTGCCTGGTATGAAACAATCCCAACTTTTCACAAAGACAACAAAAGAGACGCCTAGAGGGGCGACATTTATAAGCCACCAATTGTTTTTGAGGGGCGGCTTTATTTTTCGCCACGCCTCAGGAATATACACTCTTTTGCCACTGGGCCTGATGGTTTTGAGAAAAATTGAAAATCTTATTAGGAAGGAATTTGAAGAAATTGGAATCCAGGAAGTAAGAATGTCTATTTTGCATCCGGCAGAACTTTGGAAAAAAACTGGCCGTTGGGATACAGCCGGTAAGGAATTATGGAAAATCAAAAGCAGAAACGAGGAAGATTTAGTTTTGGCAATGACGCATGAAGAAACTATTTCCGCTATTGCTGCCAATACTGTCAGGTCGGAAAATGAATTGCCAATGATTGTTAATCAATTCCAGACAAAAATAAGAGATGAAGAAAGACCCCGGGGGGGGCTTCTCCGTCTAAGAGAGTTTATCATGCAAGATGCTTACTCTTTTGATAAAGACGAGGAAAATTTGGATAAAAGCTTCAAGAAAATGGTTGAAGTTTATAACAAAATTTTTAAAAGAATAGAGCTTATAGCTATTCCGGTTAAAGCCTCAACTGGTCTCATGGGCGGCTCGGATTCATACGAGTTTATGGTGCTAGCAGAAAGCGGCGAAGACAGAATTGCTATTTGCCCAAAATGTAATTTTGCTGCTAATCTTGAAGTATTAAAAAATGCGGAAAAGTGTCCTCAATGCGGAACGGAAATAAAAATTAAAAGAACAATAGAAGTGGCTCACGCTTTTAAATTGGGCACAAAATATAGCAAAGCAATGAATATTTTATACGAGGACAAGAAAGGAAAGAAACATTTTGTTCAAATGGGTTGCTATGGAATCGGGTTGGAAAGGGCAATGGCAACGATTGTAGAGATTTATCACGACGAAAAAGGCATTATTTGGCCAAAAGAAATAGCGCCTTTCGATGTCCATCTGTTATCTCTGGGAAGCAAAAATGAAGCAATTAAAGAAAAAATTCAAATGACGAGCGAAAAATTATATCAAGAGTTGCAAGAAGTAAAAATCGAAGTGTTATATGACGACAGAAAAGAAAAATCTGCCGGTGAAAAATTCGCCGATGCGGATTTAATCGGCATTCCGTTGCGAATTGTTGTCAGCGAAAAAACTTTAAAGGAAGATTCGGTTGAGATAAAAAAACGAGGCGAAAAAGAAATTCAGCTTATCAAACTCAGCGATCTTAAAAATCTTTCTGATTTTATCTCATCCCCTGCTAGCGATTGAAGATAATTTAATTTTTCTTTTGGTGAAAGCTTACCCTGAGTTGCAAACGAGGGGTGGCCCAAAAACTCAAGCAGCCTTTTTTCAAAGGCTGTTTTTACCCACGCACCAGTCCCGCTTTGCGGTACGGTGCGGGGCTCCGCCCCACGCGCTTGCGCTTGGGGCTTCGTTTTCGACAATTCTTTAAACGGCTTATCTAGTACCTCCATCGCCCTTACTATCAAAGCCCAGATATTTTCGTCCTGTTCCGGCGCCACAACCAATTTATCAACCAGTTCCGCAAAATATATCGCTAAAGCCAAATTTTCCAGATTCTGGCGCAGATATAAAAATTCTTTTATCGGATAAGAATTTGCCAAAACGTCAATGTTTTTGCTGCGCGCCAGTAAAAATTCGTAAATATTAAACGGTTCAATTAAAAATTTTAATTTGGATTCTTTCTTGCCCACTCCTTTTGCCCGCACCAAAATCTTGCCAAATTTTTGCGTATAAACGGTCAAAAGACGGTCCGTATCGGAAAGATCGGTTTTTTTCAAAATTATTCCCTCGGTTTTGTAGACGGGAATATCCATTTCAAATTTATCCTGTCAAAAATTTATTGTTTTTTCGCATCCAGCTTGTCCAGCCTCAAGGCCTTAAAAATAAAATAGATGACTGCCGCCACGACCAAAAAATCGATTAAAACCGCCAGGAAACGGCCGTAAGCCACCTGGGTTCCCAAAACTCCGAAAGAAGCGGAGTTGAGCCCGCCCGACACCCCAAGAATTAAGCCAAGCAGCGGCTGGACAACGTCCTGGACCAGTGAAGAAACCACTTTGCCCACCGCGCCGCCTAAAATAAAGCCAACCGCCAGGCCGATAACTCCCTGCTCCCTGATAAATTGAAAAAATCCTTTCATAGCGAATTATTTTTAAAAATTAATTTTAATTTATGACCTTTTTGATATTTTAACATTAAAATAAGCGGAAAATAAAGCCGGGAAAAGTCCCGGCTGACGAAAATCCAATAACGGATATCATTTCGGCATAACCACTATCATCGCGGTTTGGCCCGGAATCGAAGGCAAATCATTGCCGGTCGGATAATCCTGCAAAGAGGCCTGAAGTCTTGCCTCGGCATATCTATATTTTTCGCCGTGGCGGGTGCCGACATCATTGGTAATAAATTCATTGGTTTTGGCATCATAACCGATAACAACCAGCATATGATGTTCCGGTCCGGGCGGAGTGTAAAAAGGATTTTTTAAAATCTGGCCGTTAAGCGGCACAATTACCAGACGGCCTGCCAAAATTTCTTTTTTTATGTCTTTTGTGCTGATGCCCGAGCGCACAAAGACATTTTCGTAATTAAAATAGTCTTTAAACATTTTTATTGCGTCAGCCGCGGCACGGTCAAAGGCTTGGCCGTAAGTTTTATCTTCAAACAGGCTCAAGTCTAAGATTTCTTGCTTTACCTGATCTTTTGTGACAGGTGTTTTATTTACCCAATGCATGGCCATAATAATTGATGCTTCTTCGCAGGCATTCTGGAAAATCGGGTCCGACCATTCCCCAAAAGGCGCCTGGCTAAAAAATGGCACGCTAAGCAAAATGCTTTTTGGAGCGGGCTGGCTAGGTTCGAGGTTGGCAGGACTAGACGAAGTTGCCAGCGAGCCAGCCTGCCCAGAACTCGGCAAAGCCGCGCCGGAATTATTTGATGAATTATTTGACGAAGGCGAAGATGAATCGGACTCGTTTGTTCCTGCCAAATCATCTTTGCTAAGCGATAAAAAATTAAATTTGCCGTTTAAGCCAAGCAAACCTACGGCAATGATTGCCAAAGATATGACAATTATTACTATTTTTTTAATTCCAAAATTCCGCCTCATGCGGTTATTTTTTAAATATTTTTTATAATTATGGGTTTCGTAAGGCATAAATATTATTTCAGCGGTAAAATCAAAATGCCATAAAATTATTATGGCATCAAATCAAAAAACAGGCAACAAATTTTAAACCTGCCCAGGCTCTGACTCTGGCCGGCCAGAAAAAATATCCGGCAGCCGCAAAAATGTCTGTTCTGATATTTCCATCATGCAAACAAGGCTGAAACAATGGCAGGACACATGGAATGAAGTGAGGCCGCACGGAGCCCTAAATTATTTAACTCCTAATGAATATTTACTTAAATGGCAGCAAGGTCGGCTGCCCACAAAAGACACTATAACCTTACAGACTTAAGCGGACACTATGTATCTGAACCTGGACAATCTTCCCTAGGATCAAAAAAACCGCGTTTTAAGCGGCTTTTTTTACACTTTTCTATTTTATTTCCCTATTTCCTCTCCTTCTCCACCTCCTTCACTAAAGTTACGGAAGGTCAAAAAGGCTTCGGAAGAGCAAGCCCTATTTCATTCTCATATTCCGGAAAATAATTATTGATTACCCAACGCACCAGAAGGCCATCGGCCCATGTGGTGAATGAAAGGCTGGTGTTTTTGGCCTTCGGTACGGGGTTCCGCCCCGCCACAAAAATACGAGGTAACACCATTCCCGTCGGCGGGGCTCCACTTTTAAATTGAACGAGCGCAGGATGGATTCTTTTGGCTCACGCGCCAGCAGAAACAAATAACAACCTTGTCTTTATTAAGCCAGGGTGCGTTTAATCATAAACTCAACATTCTCGTTTGCGTTTTTATATTTTATCTTTGTGCCTTGATGATGCCTCTGCCAAACGCGAAACACTTCATCGGCAAACCCCTGACCGACCGTTTCTACGCCCTGAAAATCCAAAGTAATCGTTCTGAATTTATCTAAGCCAGATAAAATTCTTCTGGCTTGCGAACGCGAAATGAAATCGGTATCCATCTTATAAAGGTTGGCATTAACTTCTGTTTTGCTAAAAGCAAAGGCATTGCCGGTAAATTTTTTAAAGACAGTGCCAAGATCTGTTTTTGATTTGGTTGAAATTTCAAAATTCACTTTTGTGCCTTTGAGAATTTTGGCACCCTTTATGAAGATATCTTTCAAAATATTGTCAAATATCAATTTCTTCGTTGAGCTTTGAATAACCAGCTTATCGGCCAGCTTGGAAGTAAAAAAAATCCCTTCGCCCGTATGTTCTTTTGGGGCAGTTGTCTGTTTGCCTTTTAAAAGATCCTGGATGGCCTCCAGCTCATTTTTTAACCTTCTTTTTTTGATAATATTGTTAAAAATACCGACACCTTTATCCCTGACTTCAAAACGGATTAAAGAATCCTCTTTTTTCATACTAACCTTGACTGTTTTTGACCGGGAATGAGTGATGGCATTATTCAGCATCTCGGTGAAGGCGTAATCAATGATTTTTGAAATGTTCGCGGGCAGTGGCAAAAAAATTCCGGTATCTTGTTTTATTTCATCCAAAACCAGGTCTTCGGAAAGATTTTTATTCCTTAAAATTCGGCTAATTTCCAGAGCGGCTGTCTTGGCTTTTTTGCCCGGCATTATGTATCGAGCTTTATTAGCCCGGCCGATTAAGACAATCTTGCCTTCATTTTTTAATTCCTGGAAAAAACGATTAATATAGGTCCGCGAAAAACCGGTTGCCTTAGTTATCTGGGCAACTTTTATTTCTTTGTGCTTAGCTAGATTTTTTAAAATAAGGGCTCCAATATCCATATCCAAATGAATTATTTGTTGACAACTTCAGTATACTATGAAGATACAAAGTTGTCAACAAGTTGTCTACAGATAGCCTATTGCAAATCGCATGCCTCGCCCGCTTGATTTTGCCATTATCCCGGGGCTGGGCAAACCTTCCTTCTATTATTTTATTCCCCTATTTCCCTTTCATATTCCGGGGAATAATTATTGATTACTTTTAAATTGAACGAGCGCAGGATGGATTCTTTTGGCTCGCGCGCCAGCAGAAATTCAAAAGATTTTTTTACCAGCTCCTCCGGCTCTATTTTCTCCCCTGTCAATTTTCTCCAATAATCCTTCTCCATTTCTACTAGAAAATCCAAATCATCTACCAAAACACCAAAAATCCATCTATTTTCTTCCTCAGATTTTTTATTTACATTAATCTCGGACATATTTTCCTTTATTATCCCTCTTTTCCCCTATTTCTTCAATGGATTCGGCAAGCTCACCATAAATTCTACTAACCAAAAAACGGCTTTTGGCCGTCTTTTTTGTATGGAACTATTCGCTCGAATTAGAGAAATACTTTAACTGCTGCTGGAACGAATTAGAAACACAAACCACAAATTGTTATTCGCCTATTCGCACGAATTAGAGAATATTAATGACCTGCTTGGCAGTTGGGCTGGGGTCTTGAGACAAGCGATAAAATACCGACAAGCTTCTCTGTTCGCGCTCCAAAATATCGGCTGCGGCTAGAATATTTAAATGTTTTGATGTCGCCTTAACGGACAAATTTATTTCTCCGGCAATCTCGCCCACCGGCGCCTGTCTGACTTTTTTTAAATACTTCAATATCGCCAGCCGCCGCCTGTTCGCCAGAGCCTTTAATTGTTTTTCCAGATTTTTCATATTCCTATCTTACCACACAATCTCTTATTCCCCTATTCGCACGAATTAGAGAATAAATTATCTATACAATAACCCTTGGGCTATTTTGCTTTATAACTTTATTCTATCCCCCTTTTCCCTTCCGGAGCAATCCGTTCCCTTCCCCTCCATTCATTATATTCAGGGTAAACTAACTCAGGATAAAATAAATAAAAAAGGGATATCCGAATTTGGACATCCCTTAAAATACCTAAAAAATTTATTTGAACTGCGTCCAGTCCCCGGTAACTTCCGGTATCATGTCTTTAATATAATACATGCCGTCCCAGTTTAAAATTAATTTTATCTTTCCCTCCGGCCCCCTTATTTGCGGTAAAAACCGGACGTCCAGATTCTCCAAAGTCCTTCCGACTGGCAACGAAAACGCTCCTTCATCATTTTGTCTGCCGCCCTTAAGACCTGAGGAGAAAAATACTGGGAGAATGATTGAGCGATTCCCGGAATCTGATCAGATGCCCGGGCAGGCGTGGCATTGCTTAAAGAAAAAACTAAAAGGACAGTGACGAACAAAATACTCATCCAAATAATCTTTTTCAAATAAATCATAGCCAGCCTCCTTTTTTTGTCAAGGAAAATGGTTTTTGAACTTCTGCTTGAAATGCTTTATTTATTTTTGAATCTCATTATAGTTTCCCGAATCGCCAATCAGCAGATATTTGCCCGCATAGGCAACGGGCTGACGGTCGGCCTTAAGCAACCAGGCAACCGTCTTTTTGTTTTTATTAGCCTCGTATTCTCTGTCCAGCAAACCGTAATGGTCTAAAAATTTATTTAGTTTGCCCGATATTCGGATACACCCTTTGGAATCAACCCTGCCAAGTCTCTTCTCCCCAAAATAGGGATCAGTGGCGTGCATTAAAAGACGAATGGAAATTTCTTCGTTTTTTTTGTAGGTCTTCTGCCAGCCAAAATCCCAAACGCGGCTATTTTTGACGCCAAGTCCACACCAGCCCTGATCATTTTTGGTTCCCAATGCCCGATACCCTAAAAATTCAATCGAATTTATAAAAACGCCGCAAGGAGTGATAAAAAAACCGATTCTTTTTTCGTTGCCGGTGGAAACCTTATCAACGCCGATCAGAGTTATGGATTTGTCTTGGGAATTTAAAAAACAGGTTAAAATGACTTGCCGGCGCGGGTTGCGGTCAACAAAAACAAAATACTGAGACTCAAGAGGCTGCTCAACATCCAAGATCAACTTAGCGATATCAACGGTCATTGTTTTAAAATATTCCGGTTCAAGGGCTGTGTGATTGCCGACAATTCTGGCAAATTCATCTTGCATTTTTTTGACTTGAAATTCCTGCCCACTTGACGGATTCAGCCAGATTGCCTGCACGACTTCACTGCCATAAGCTTTAACAAGAATTATTAACCATAATACTAAAAACAGGATTGCCCCTCCCAATGCTGCTTTTTTTAGCCTCATTAAAACCACCTCCTTAATATTCAAATTTGAAAGAACGATATACCTTATTCTATCCCCCTTTTTGACTTCGGGCAAATAACCCCATCACCAATTTTTTAAAGATTACTAAAAGGCAAAATGCTGCGGCCATAAAAGGAGCGCCTGTTCGGCGCGCGCATTTCGCAAAACTTTTGCCACTTAATTAGGTAAAAGATTTAATATAAATATGTCTGCCCTGGAAAAATTGATGCGGGGTTATTTGTTTATAACAAAAATTTTTTCGCCTGCGACTCTAAATTTTTGACAAACAAATAAAAAAGGGCAAAGATTTTTTTATCTTCGCCCTGAAAATATATGGCAGCCTTCCTCATTTGGTCAAAGCCAGCAGTTTATCTGCCAAATACTACCGCAGCTTGCCATAGGTATCTATCTCTTTTGGAATTGCGACCCTTAATCCGCAATGGCGGCAGTAAATTGCATTATGGGTGGCGGAAATCGATTTGAAATCAACCGAACCGCATTCTTCGTGCATACCGACACAGCTTCCCAACCTATCTTGATCACTAGTCTGGGTACTGGAATATTCCAGCAAGCATTCCCCAAATTCTGTCAAAACAATCTTTTCCATATATTCCCTCCTCATAAAATAAGTCAGCTCTTAATTTTTCCAATCACCAGTTCAAAGAATTTTCGGCTGATGATTCCCGAAGTAGCAATCTTTATTTCGCCGATCGTCTCCATTACCTCCGCCTTCCGTTCGACAGGTATTTGAATCTCGCCCAGTAATGCGCATAAAAGCTGCAATTTTATTCTCGACCCGTCGCTAGATCTGTACCTGGTTAAATGTTCAGCCTCCTGTCTGGCCTCCTCCAAAATCTCACTAATCGGATCTCTTTTTATTGCCATCTTTTACCCTCCTTTGATTTGAAATGATTATCTATCTTAAGAAATTAAATGTGTTCTGTCAACCCCACGAATTGAGTAGTATAAAATGACACCGAAAGGGTATTGGTTCTGTAATAAAAAATGACACCGAAATAAATCTGGTAAAATGAGATAATGGTCGATATTATTAGGAACTAATTTATCTCATTTTACTACTATGGATATGCAATCTCGCAACCAATATCTTAAAGAATTAAGGTCAGAATACTTAAAAACCAAGTTTAAGAAAGAAAAGGGTAAACTTTTAAATGAGGCTGAAAAGAGGACTGGTCTAGAAAGGAAGCATCTCATTAAAAAGCTTAAACCAAAAAGCAATCTTGATCGAAAGAAAGAAGACCGGAAAAAAAGGAGTAATTTATGATGGATATTTTAAGGTGGCTTTAATAAGGATCTGGGAAGTCCTGGATTATCCTTGTGGACAAAGACTAGAATCATCGCTGAGAGAAACTGACATTGTTGATAGATTAAGACGATTAAAAGAAATGGAATGTTCTGATGAAGTGGCCATAAAATTAAAGAAGGTTTGCGCCAAAACCATTGATGAGAAACTCAGACATCAAAAAGAAGTGATTCATCAATTGCAAAAGAAAGGCCAGCCAAGGTCAGCTTCTCTGCTGTTAAAGAAAATCCCTATTAAGATCCACGGAGAGCTGGATAATCAGTAAATAGGCAACATGCAGATAGATTACGTGGAGCACTGCAGTTCTTCAGCTGCCGGAGAATTTGTCCGTACCATTGATTCTACTTGCATCGCCTCTGGCTGGGAAGAATGGGAAGCAGTAATGGGTAGAGGTCAGTTCCCCACTAAAGAAGGCTTAGATAAAGCTAGATCTCGTTCTCCTTTTTCTTGGCAGGAAATTCATTCTGACAACGATAAGGGGTTTGTTAATGTCCATCTTGTTAAATACTCTGAGGAGACTGCTCTGAGATTCTCTCGGTCTAGACCTTTGCCATGTTGAGCAAAAGAATTGGTTCTCGGTCAGGAAGAGATTCGGCTATCTCAGATTTGATACTCTCAAAGAAAGAGATCTCTTACGGGATCTTTATCGCAATGAATTAAGGCTCTACAAGAATTTCTTCCTGCCCAGAATGAAGCTCAAAGAGAAAATCAGAGTAGGAGCCAGAGTCCATCGCCGATACTATCCGGCCAAGACTCCTTATCAGCATCTCATGGAATCAGATCAAGTCTCTGTGGCCAAAAAGAAAGAGTTAAAAGAGATCAATCTTTCTCTAAATCCTGCTCAATTGAAAAGAACTATTGAAGCTAAACTTGATAATCTTTACAAGGTTTATCAGCAAAAACAACAAAGGTCGGCTGAGGTCATTCCTTTCAAAAGATTAAAACCTCGTTTGGTGTCAAATTATATTACAGAACAAAAGCTGGTTCGGTGTCATCCTTAAATTACTTGACACGGGTTTTTATAAACAAAGAAATAAACAAAAAAACGGCTGTTGAGAACGCGGCTTTTTGATGAAAATTTTGATAATATTTTTACCGCTTGGCTCTCGTGCGATCAAGCTTGGTTAAAAGCTGTTTTCGCAGACGGACGGCCTGCGGCGTCACTTCCAGATATTCATCATCCTGCATTATTTCCAATCCCCTTTCCAGTGTCAATTCCAGCGGTCGAGTCAGCATAATTGCCTCATCGGAACTTTTGGAACGCATATTGGTCAGCTGCTTGCCTTTGGTGGGATTAACTTCAATGTCATCGCCCTTAGAAACATTGCCAATCACCATGCCTTCGTAAACTTCAAGATTCGCACCGATATAAAGCGCGCCCCGCTTCTGCAAATTATAAAGCGCGTAGCCCAAAGCTTTGCCATTAACCATTGAAGTCATAGAACCCAAATCATGCTTTTCAATTTCGCCCACATAGGGTTTAAAGCCAATTACCCGACTGCAAAGAATTCCTTCGCCTCTGGTGTCAACCACAAATTCGCCCCGATAACCCAATAGTCCTCTTGTGGGAATTTCAAAAATAATCCGGGTGTGCCCGTGTTCGGGCCCAATTTTCAAAATGACGCCTCTCCGTTTAGATAATTTTGAAATGACGGTACCGGCTAACTTGTCGGGCACGTCAATCGTCGCTTCCTCAAACGGTTCAAGTCTTTTACCATCCTCCTCTTTGATAATAACTTTGGGCTGGGAAACCTGCAGTTCAAAGCCCTCGCGTCTCATATTTTCGAGCAATATCGCGATATGCAGCTCGCCCCGGCCATAGACTTTATAATATTCGGACGAAGAAAAATCGATCTTCAAGCCAACATTGACTTCAAGTTCTTTTTGCAGCCGCTCTTTTATCTGGCGGCCGGTAACAAATTTTCCTTCTCGGCCGGCAAAAGGCGAATTGTTAACCAAAAAATTTAGAGAAATCGTCGGCTCGTCAATATTAATGGCCGGCAAAACTTCTTGCTTGGCATTGGCACAGATGGTTTCTCCGATATAGATATCGGGCAGGCCGGCAATCATCACAATGTCGCCGGCGCCGGCTTCTACTGTTTCCTGGCGCGCCAGCCCGCGGAAAGTAAAAAGTTTGGTTATTTTGCCTTTTCGCGTTTCGCCCGAAGTTTTTTTGACAAAAACATTCTGGCCGGCTTTGATTTGCCCTTCATAGATCCGGCCGATGGCCAGCCTCCCTAAAAAATTGTCGTATGCCAGGTTAAAGGGCTGCACTAACAATGGCAAATTAATTTTTTCTTGGCCCGAGGCTAACGGGACTTCTTTTAAAATGACGTCCAAAAGCGGTCGCAAATCTTTTGATTCGTCCGTCAATTTCATCTTGGCAATGCCCTGTTTGGCAATGGCATAAACGGTTGTAAAATCCAGCTGCTCGTTTGAGGCGCCCAAATCCATAAATAATTCCAGCACCATTTCCTGCGCCCATTTTGGCCGGCCGGCGGGCTTGTCAATTTTATTGATAACGACGATCGGTTTCAATCCCAGCTCCAGCGATTTTTTCAAAACGAATTTGGTTTGGGGCATCGGGCCTTCCTGCGCGTCAACCAGCAAAAGCACCGAATCAACGGAACGTAAAACCCGCTCAACTTCGGACCCAAAATCAGCGTGGCCGGGCGTATCCACGATATTGATTTTGGTATCTTTATAAATTATTGATGTGTTTTTTGAATAGATCGTAATGCCCCGCTCCTGTTCCAAAGCGTTTGAATCCATGCTGACGCCTGCTTCCGCCATGCCGGTCTGCTGCATGAGCGCATCGGTCAGCCGGGTTTTACCGTGATCAACGTGAGCAATAATGGCGATATTTCTGATTTCCATACCGGGTAGTAGAAATTTTGACATATTAATTATTATCTAAAGAAGTTTAATAAAACTGCGTTTTGCCTAGGTTATAAAAATATCCATTTCTTCTTAAACAAGAATAACCAGTTAAATCTTCACTACCCGGCATAATAAAACAAAAAGTCGCCCGTAAAACTTCCTGCCGCAAAATAGAGCGACTGTTAGCAACTATATATTAATACGAATTAAAATTTCTGTCAATCCGCGTATGGATTGAGATGCCAAGCGACCGGGGGCTAATGCGGTTCTCGCATGATACGCTCGGCCAATATCTCAAAAATTTTATTCCTCTGCCTCGCCCCTTTTTTAAGCCATAAATTTTCAGGCGGAATTTTTAAATATTCTGCCAAAAGGGTCCGGGCTCTGGCGTTGGCTTTGCCTTGAACCGGCCTCTCTCTAACTTTTATTTCAAAAGTATTTTCGTCACTCTGTACCACCTCTTCTTTTTGGCTGTTTGGAAAAACTTTAACTTTGATAAGCATATTTTTATCTTTTCCCCGTATCTATATCAATATCTAATTTTGTTGTTTCGCCGTTTTTTATGGTAACCGTGCGTTTTGGCGGCTGCCCGATTCCGCCCGGCGAAACTAAAACCTGATAGTCGTCTGGTGAAAGCCCCACGCCAAAATTTCCTTCTTTATCCAGATAATCTTGAAAAACAATAGTTTTGCCGTCTGATTCAAAAATCGTTACCTGGCGCGAAGTATAGGCATCGGGTGGCCCGGGGCAAGGCACGCCAGGACGCTCAACCGGGCAAAAAGGACCAATTGTTACTTTGATTTCTAGCACGCCTTTCGGCTCCCACTCAAAATCTCTGACACTTCCCGCCACCCAATACCAAATCCCCAAACCAACTGCCAAAAAACCGGCTGCCAAAAAAATTATAATTTTTTTATTAATCGCAAACATATAAATTCATTTTAAGCTGATTTCTGGCAGTTAGCAAATTTCTCGAATTGAGCCATCTAAAATCTAACTTTACCCCTATCGGTTGAGTCATATAAAATGTAACCGAAATTAATCATTAATTTTAAGGTTACATCTATGACCAACATGAGCAAAAAAGAGCTTTTAGACGAGGTTAAGCCAAGATACCTGAAAGCAGGCAAAAATGAGAAAAGTCAGATTTTAGATGAGTTCTGTTCAAATACCAGCTACAACCGTAAATACGCTATCCATATCCTGCAAGCCCGTTGCGATTATCATCGGGTTAAAAGAGAAGGCCGGAAGAAGCGAAAGAAAACATACGGATCAGCAACATTATCAGTGATAATTAAAATTTGGGAATTTCTGGAATATCCGTGCGGCTTAAGGCTTAAGCCCGTGCTTTCTTCCACAGCCGAAGCACTGGAGCGGTTTGAAGAAATTCAGCTTGATGAAAAGATTAAAAATGATTTGCAAAAGATCAGCCCAAGAACTTTAGACAGACGGCTTAAGCGTGAACGGCAGATAAGGCGGCTAAACCGAAACCGCGGCACGACCAGACACGGTTCATTGCTCAAGTCATCCATTCCGGTCAGAATTACCAATTGGGATACGAGAAAAGTCGGCTTCATGGAAATGGACACGGTCGCCCATAATGGCGGTGATCCGTCAGGCGAACACATATATTCGCTGGACGGAGTGGAAATCTATTCGGGCTGGTCTGAACAGATAGCAGTGATGGGGAGAAGCGAAGAAGGGGTTGTTGGAGCGATTGATCAGGTTGATGACGCCGTGCCGTTTAAAACCTTAGGATTTGATTCGGACGGCGGCAGCGAATTCATCAATTGGCACCTGGTCAGATATTGCGATAAGAACAAAGTATTATTCACCCGTTCTCGGCCGGACCGAAAAAACGATAACGCTTACGTGGAGCAGAAAAATTACACTCATATCAGGCAATGGCTGGGCTACGGCCGGTATGATACAATGGAGCAATTGAATCTGATTAACGATCTTTACCGAAATGAACTGCGGCTCTTCAATAACTTCTTTCGGCCGGTGATGAAGATATTATCAAAAGAAAAGATCAATAATTCCGTCTGCCACAAGAAATACGATCTGGCCAAGACCCCTTATCAGAGATTAATGGATTGCCCGCAAATAACCGATGTCAAGAAAAAAGAATTACAAACAATATACCTATCTTTGAACCCAGCGGATTTAAAACGAAAAATTGATCAAAAAATTAAGAAAATCAGGCAAAGAACAAAGTAAGAAATTAAATGTCTCAACCGGAAGGGTTACGGTTAGATTTTTAAATGACTAAATGCGACGCATATCCCATTTTAATCATCTCCCTTCCGAGCTAATGCTCGAGTCTGAAGGTTACTTTTTTCTGTTCTGCTACACTACCTCCTTTTATAGATGTATTTGAAGAACAACTACCAATACCATATGCACCAAACAGGCTTTATGTCAAGGAACTGTACAGGTTTTTGTCCACACGCAAAAAATCCCGCGGATGCGGGTTTTTTCGCTGTTTTCTCGCAAATTTACTGAATCACAGCTCATTGGGTAAAATACCAGGTTTCTGCTTTAAAGATGTTATTTTCTTTAATTATATCTATTTGCGTAATAGCGTTGCCGTCCGGCTTTTTTATTATTTCTCCGTTGCTGTAAAGTTTTACGTTTGCCGCCCAATGGTTGCCTAGATTTTGAACACTCAAAACTTGATAGCTGTCAAACTGGGTGTAATTTGTCTCAAGCGGTATATTTTCGCTTTGCATAAAATCCAAAGCATCGACCGTTAAAAAACTTTTTATCTCGGCAAAATTCTTTTTTGCAGCAATGTTTTTATATGCGTCAAGATAATTTTTGACAAATTGCTCTGGCGTTTGTTCGCTTTGCGGCGTCTGGGCAATCGGGCTGCCTGTTATTTTAAATGTTACCATTACTGCCTCAATTTTTGAAAAAACATCGGCTTCGTCAATCTGGCTGACAGCGCCGGCCGGATAATTGCCAATATTTCCTTCAAACAAATTCAAAGTTATTTCATAGCAGGTGTTATTTATAAAAGCGTGATAAATTTTATTTTTTGCCAGAGTACCGGCTGCCGCGCCGTTGGATTCACCGCTGAAAAATTCTAGGCCGCTGATTGTTTTATACGGACTTAAATTTATTATTTGCGTATTCCCTTCCTCTTGCGCCTGGCGGCAAGAAGCTTCTGAACTTTGCAGTTGCGCGGACACTGTCAAAAATCCGTCGTAATAATTTGTTCCCGGATACGAATTTTTCGGCAGGCTGATTGTAACAATATTATCTCCTTGCCCGACAAAAAATTCACTGACATTAAAACGCTGGCTTGCGCCTTGATTTAACGGATACTGCGGCGCATAAAAAATCTCAAACCCAAATTGCTGGTTTTTGTAATTTTTCCAGTCAGCCGAGATGCCTGATTTATAATTTATCTGGTTATTGGGCGGCTGCTGATTTGCCGGCTGCCTCAAAAATAAAAAATACAGCCCTCCAGCCGTTACAATTAAGACTGAAATAGTAAAAATAATTTTTTTTATCAATTTTTTAACGTTTTAACGAATAAAGAAAATATCCGATGGCAAAAATTGCGCCAAGTATCAGCAAAAAAAATATCCAGTTAAAAATTTTATCTGCCCTGCTTTGGGGCGCTTTTGCATCAAAAGGCAGGTCAAGTTTTTTGCAGATTTTTATTGCTGCGCCAACTTTTCTTTCCTCAATCATCAGCATCTCGGCCAGCCATTCGCCTCTGCCCTCGCTTATTTGGGGATAAAAACTTTGAGCAGGAATACCGTTTTTTTCAAGCTCTGCCCTTAAGGTATCCGCCTGTTTTTGGGTGTAGGATCCTAAAGCTACAAGTTTTATTTGTTTTTCTCCATTCATAAAAATTATGGGTTTGTTGAAGTAGCCAATGAAAAATTAATAAGCTCGGCCAGAGGGATAGTGGCTATGTCTTTCCATTTAAAACCCCTGCTCTCAAAAACTTCGGGGCTAGGAATGCCGTCTTTTGTGCCGTCGTCTGACAAATAATAGACGGTCGGGTCATCCGCTGTTTTAACTAATCTTGAATTGTAAACCTGAACTTGGGTGCCGATGTCCGCCCAGTTAAAAACTTCCTGATCCAGCCCGGCCGGCAATCTGATGCAGCCGTTGGAATATGGAGTATCAATTATTTTTCCCGAACGGGTGTAGGGCAGGCCGTGAAGAAAATAGCCGTTGTAAAATCGGAGGCTCCATGGCATAACCAAGCCGCTCAAGCCAGAAATATGGTCCGCATCTTTTAATAAAATTTTAAAATTACCGGTTGGCGTAGGCGTGGCTCTGGGATGGCCGGCGGCCACGATTTTTGAACTCTTGAGCAATTCACCGTTTTCAAAAAGAATGATGCTTTTAGTGGCCAGATTTATCCTGATGAGTTTATTTGAACTTTGTCCGACCAATGCCTGCAAAATGCTGGAAAAATAACTGCCGAAAGTTATTTCTTGAGCAGAAAGATAAAAAATATAAAACTCAAAAACGCCCAAAAATACGGCCGAGGCCAAAACCAAAAATAAAATCCTTTTTTTCATTTTTTTGTTTAATAATTAAGTCTAATTTTCTGCGCTAAAAAATTGCACGCGCGATGAGTCTTTGTTTCCATTTTACTGCTGTCTTTGCTTAAAGGCAATCCTTCCTTTCGCTCTGTTTAGGGTAAACTAGCTCAGGATAAATAAAAACCCGTCCGCAAATATGCGAACGGGCCTTGAATCATTTTGAATGGGCTAAGATTCTTGATTGACCGGGTTTCGTAATACGCCACTTGGAAAGCTTTAATTCTTTTGCCCTATCTTTGGCTTCCTTTATCCTGCCTTCAACTGGATAAATTGCATCGCGCGTGCGAATCATAAACAAGTTTCCACCAGGCATTTCCCTCACCTCCTTTGGTCGTCCGTAGCTTTAAGCGAAGGAGACCTTTAAAGAACTACTTTAATTTTTTTATCCCAATCTTAATTTTCCCCAGTTCTAAATCAATGTCTTTTTCCAGGTCAAAATTTATTTTTCCTCCGACGGTTAGCTCCTGCGATAAAGTCTCTTTTTTAATAAATTCGCTCCATTTTTCTGCGATTTTTTGGAAATTAGGAAATTTAGAAACTAAGAAATTGAGCAAAATAGTATCTTTTCTAGTCAATCCCGCCTGCCTGCGCATATCCTGAATTTGGCGCACAAGATCCCTTATCATTCCCTCTTCTTTCAGCTCTTTTGTAATTTTTTTATCAAGCTTAATTTCGTTTTTTAACTCCGGATTAAATTTAATTTCTTTCACATTAACCTCATCCAATATTAATTTCAATAGTTCTTTATCATTTTTGATTTTTGATTCTTGATTCTTGATTTCGAGCGTAGCGAGTGGCTGGCGAACTTTTATCCCTGCGGCGGCTCTTTCTGCCAGCGCCAAAGCGACAATTTGCCGCGTAACCGCCATTTTTTCTTCCAAATTTTTATTAATCAATTTTTTGTCTGGCGCCGGCCAGTCGCAAAGATGAACCGATTCTGGCATCCGCGGTTTTTTAAGATTTAAATAAATTTCTTCCGAAATAAAAGGAATAAATGGCGCGGCCAGTTTTGATAAATTCAGCAAAATATAATATAAGGTCTGGGCGGCTTCGTCTTTTTCTTTTTCTGATTCTGGCTTTTGGAATCTCCGGCGCGAACGGCGAACATACCAGTTGGATAAGTCGTCAATAAATTTTTCAAAAGCTCTGGCCGGCCCGACAACATCATAATGTTGCAAACCATTCATCATCTGCCTGGATAAAGAATTTAGCGAAGAAACAATCCATTTGTCTAAAATATTTTTTGGCCCGAATTTTTTAGCCGGTTTAAAATTTTTATCAGTATAAGTTTGGAAAAATATAAAAGTGTTATAAAACGTGCCAAAAAACCGGTTAAATTTATCTTTGACATCCTTTAAGTCAAATCTTTTTGGCTCGCCGGCTTGATTGATTGTGTAAAGATACCAGCGCACGCAATCAGCTCCGAATTGATTTATCACATCCAGGGGCATCACCATATTGCCTTTTGATTTGCTCATTTTCTGGCCTTTGACGTCCAAAACATGACCAAGCGAAATCACGTTTTTATAAGCCGGACCTTTGCCCAATAAAGTTGAAATTGCCAAAAGAGTGTAGAACCAGCCGCGCGTCTGGTCAACTGCTTCGCAAATAAAATCCGCCGGGAACGCCTCTTCCTCGTCTATTTTATCTTTGTCTTCAAAAGGATAGTGCCATTGAGCATATGGCATAGAACCGGAATCAAACCAAGCGTCAATCACGACAGGCACCCGCTTCATATGTCCTGAGCACTTATCGCAGGGAAATTCTATTTGGTCAATATGGGGCCGGTGCAAGTCTTTTAATTTTTTGGGCAGTTCTTTTGCGCTGCCGATCACTTTTATTTCTCCGCATTTTTCGCATTCCCAGACCGGCAAAGGAGTGCCCCAGAATCTTTCCCGAGATAAATTCCAATCCTTGACTTCTCTTAACCATTCGCCGAATCTCCCTTCTTTTAAATACGCCGGTTCCCAGGTTATCTGACTGTTATTTTGCAAAAGCTCTTGGCGAACAGCCGTCATTTTAATAAACCAGGAATTTTTGGCGTAATAAAGCAGAGGCGTATCACATCTCCAGCAAAAAGGATAATCATGCTCATACATTTCTTCTTTATATAAAAGCTTGCGTTTTTTTAAATCGGCTTTGATGTCCAAATCTGCGTCTTTGACAAATTTTCCTTCGCCCGGAATACCCAGTCCCTTTTTGACTTTACCGTCAAGCTCAACGCTCATGACCTGAGGCAAATTTTCTTTTTGCCCGAGTTCCATATCTTCAATTCCAAAAGATGGCGCGATATGCACAATTCCCGTGCCTTCGCCAACCGAAACAAAATCGGCCGCCACCACTTTATAGCCGGGCTTATCCAGTTTCATCTGATAAAGCGGCTCATATTCCCGGCCGAGCAGCGCCCCGCCCAAAAATTCTGATTCAATTTCATAAGGTTCTTCAAAAACACTTAATCGGTCTTTGGCTAAAATATATTTTTCCTGGCCCGATTTTATTTTTGCATAAGTTATATTCTCGCCAACCGCAATGGCTGTGTTAGCCGGCAAAGTCCATGGGGTAGTCGTCCAGACTAAAAAATATAAAGATGATTCTGCTTTAATCGGCAGTTTAAAATAAATTGAAGGTTCTTTTATTTTTTCGTAGCCAAGCGCCACTTCGTGAGAAGAAAGCGATGTGCCGCATCTGGGGCAATAAGGCACGACTTTTGTGCCTTTATATAGAAGATCCTTAGACCAAATTTGCTTTAAAATGTGCCAGACGCTTTCAATATAATCATTCTCGTAAGTAACATAGGCGTTTTTCATATCAAGCCAAAAAGCTATCCGAGTCGTCATTTTTTCCCATTCTGATTTATAACGCCAGACAGATTCTTTGCATTTTTTATTAAATTTTTCAATGCCGTATTTTTCTATATCTTTTTTACTTTTTAAACCCAGTTCTTTTTCAACCTGAATTTCCACCGGCAGGCCGTGAGTGTCCCAGCCGGCTTTACGCTCAACAAAAAAACCCTGCATTGTTTTGAAGCGCAAAATTATGTCTTTAAAAGCTCTCGCTTCAACATGATGGATGCCCGGCTGGCCATTGGCTGTTGGCGGACCTTCAAAGAAAATAAAACGAGGCCCTTTCTTTGTTTTGGCCAGGCTTTTGGCAAATATCTTTTTCTTATCCCAAAATTTAAGGATTTTTTGTTCGATTTGCGGTAAATCCATGCTTTTTTATCATAGCCGAAATTGGCTAAAAAGTCAAAAAAATGGTAGAATAAAAACCATAAGCCCTCGAATTTATTCTTCGAGCGAAACCCAGCCGCAGTTTTTTCAAAAAAACTGCGGCTGGGCGAAGTCGAGAAGTTATTCTTTGTTCTTATAGAATAGTTCTCGACGCGCTCTGGCTACGCCAGATCTTGTTCGAACAATAATATTTTAATGAAAGAATCCTATCTTTATCAAAAATTAGACGCCAAAAAAGTCCGCTGCCAGACCTGCGCTCATAATTGTCTCATCTTGCCCGGCAAGTGGGGCATTTGCGGCGTCAGAGAAAATATTGATGGTAAACTTTATTCTTTGGTTTACGGCAAAGCAATTGCCGAACATCTTGATCCCATTGAGAAAAAACCATTTTTCCATTTTTTGCCGGGCACTTATTCGCTCTCCGTGGCGACAATTGGTTGCAATTTAAATTGCGGGAACTGTCAGAACTGGGATATCTCTCAAGCCAGCAAAGACCCAAAAATTACCAGCCAGCAAATCGAGCAAATGGGTTTTAATTTGCCGCCTGAAAAAATCGTCCAAGATGCTCTTTCACAAAAAGCACCCAGTATTTCCTATACCTACACAGAGCCGACCATATTTTTGGAATACGCGCTTGACACAATGAAGCTGGCTAAAGAAAAAGGGCTAAAAAATTGCTGGATAACCAACGGCTTTATGAGTGAAAAAACGCTTAAGCTAATTGCGCCTTATCTGGATGCGGCCAATGTTGATTTAAAATCTTTCGATGACGAGTTTTATCGTAAAAATTGCGGGGCAAGGTTGCAGCCGATTTTGGATTCGCTAAAATTAATGAAAAAAGTGAATATTTGGGTTGAAGTGACGACACTGGTAATTCCTACTCTAAGCGATTCAGAAAAAATATTTAAAAAAATCGCCGAATTTATTTATAATGAACTTGGTGCCGAAACTCCTTGGCATGTCACTCAATTTTCGGGCGTCATTTCTTACAAGCTCCAGCATCTGCCAGAAACGCCTCTAAAAACCTTAGAAAAAGCTTGCCAAATCGGGCTTGATGAAGGCCTTAAATATGTTTATTCGGGCAACGTCCCCGGCTTGGCGTCAGAAGACACTTATTGCCCGAAGTGCCGCACCAAGAACATTGACCGTCACGGCTATCAAATTGAGAGATATGATAAAAACGGCAAATGTTATAAATGCGGGGAAGATTTAAATTTAATATTTTATTAGCTATGGAGTATTCGGTATATATTACTTATAAATGCAATCTGCGGTGTTCTTTTTGTTATGTCAAGAAAAAAATATCTCTATACGATACCCCAACCTTAACCGATGAACATATAGAACAAATAATAAAATATATTTCAACAAATAAAAATGGGCAGAAAGATCGGGTAATGTTTTTTGGTGGGGAACCGTTAATTGATTATGAGATTATAAAAAAATTTATAAATAAGAGTGGAGGTCTTAATCTATCATATGGTATCTATACCAATGGTCTTTTATTGAATAGCGTTCCTTTAGATTTCCTAAAATTATTAGATATTTTTTTAATATCTATCGACGGAGATAAAAAAGCGCATGAAAAATATCGAGGTCAAACATATAAAAAAATAGTGGGCAATATAAAAAAAATTAAACCTAAATTAGATAGCCTCATAATTGGCAGGGTCACCGTAACAGAGGAAACAAATATCTATAAATCCGTAAAAAGTCTTATTAACGATGTGGATGCTGTCCATTGGCGATCGTTAACAAACCGCAGTTTAATGATGCAGAGAAATTTATAAATAATTATCGAACAGATATAAAAGAATTATTTGATTTCTGGCTATTCAATTTTAAAAGAGATAAATTATTAAATATCATTCCCTTCCAAGCAATAATAGCATCTTTAATATTTAATTATCCTAAAAATAATTGGTCTTTCAGATGCGGTACCGGCAGCGAACTTCAGACAATAGATATCGACGGGAATATTTACTATTGCGATGAATATGTAGGCAATAAAAAAGCGCTAATTGGTAATATTTATAATGATGACCGCATCGATTTAAAATACCAACAGCATAAAAATATTTTCAAAGACTGCAAAAATTGTGAAGTTTCTCCCATTTGTAGGGGAAGATGCAGAAGATGCCTTCAGGAATATTCTGTTAATCAAATCAGAAACTATTGTAATTTAAATAAATATTTAATAGAAATAATTTCAAAAAAAATCAATGAGATTAAAAATATTTTTAGTAATAGAAAATATACTTTAAAAAATTTCTATAATATTCCCGATTGTACAGAAGAAATACCTTAAAACAAAAACGAGGAATCCTCTAAATGCTGGATTTTAGATTTAATTTTAAAATAATTTATGAGTCCACACTGTCAGTTGGCAAAAAATGCAGTCAAAAATTATTTAGAAACCGGCCAAGTAATTTCACCGCCAAAAGATTTGCCTGAAAATTTTTATAAACAAAAATCTGGCGTTTTTGTGACGATAGAAAAAGACAAGGAATTACGTAGCTGTATAGGAACATACCTGCCAACCAAAGAAAATATCGCGCAGGAAATTATTTCCAATGCCATTGCCGCCGCAACTCAAGATTATAGATTTACGCCAATAGCTCCAGAAGAACTAAATAATTTAAGTTTTACCGTCTCTATTCTCTCCGAACCAGAGCCGATAGAAAATTTTAATAAATTAGACCTCAAAAAATATGGCCTTATCGTCAAATGCATTGATCCGCCTCAAAAATGCGGCTTGCTTTTGCCAGATATTGAAGGCGTTGATAGCGCCGAACAACAATTTTCAATTTGCTGCGCCAAAGGAGGAATTAATCCTGAAAAAGACACTGTTGCGCTTTTTAGATTTAAAGTTGAAAAATATAAATAAAATCATGATTTGTTTTGCTTCTATTTGCCCTCACCCACCAATCATTATTCCGACTATTGGCGGATCGGAACTGCCAAAAGTTAAAAAAACTATTGAGGCAATGAGAAAATTAGCCGGTGTTTTTGCCGCTGCCAAGCCCGAAACTGTTATCATCGTCTCCCCACACGGTCCGGTTCAAACGGACAAGATGACAATCACTATTTCAGAAAATCTTTCGGGAAACTTCGGGCAGTTTGGCGATTTTGAAACGCAAATGAATTTTAAAAATGACCCTGTACTGACAAAAGAAATAAAAAAATCCGCCCAGATAGCGGGAATTCCGGTTGATTTGATTGATTTACCGCAGCTGGATCACGGGGCACTCGTCCCTCTTTGTTTTCTGACAAAAAATTATCCGCAAGTAAAATTGACGCCAATTGCCTTTTCTTTCTTAGATTATCAAACTCATTTCAAATTCGGACAAATTCTCAGCAAGCTATTGGCTACGAGCGATAAGCGATTTGCCATAATCGCTTCCGGCGACTTATCTCATCGCGTCACACCTGATGCGCCAGCCGGCTTTTCCCCGAAGGGAAAAGAATTTGATGAAAAATTGGTCGAGCTTTTAAAAACCGGCAATGTTCAAGGAATTTTAAATTTAGACAAAGACTTGATTGAAGAAGCCGGCGAATGCGGCCTGCGCTCAATTATTATACTGCTGGGCGTTTTGGATGGTTGTCAATTGTCAAATGCTAATTGTCAACTGTTATCATATGAGGCGCCATTTGGCGTTGGATATCTGGTGGCTAAATATTCACTATAAAAAAGAAAAATCAAAAAAGCGCCACAATTAGGTTGTGACGTTTTTTTATTTTCCGGGTGAGCATTTCTGTGTAATGTCCGTCGTAGGCGGACTTTATGCTTTCTGGGTACTACATTTTCTCCGGCGCAGAAATCCCCATTAGTTCCAGCGTGTTTTTCAAAACAATTCTTGTTGCTTCAACAAGGCTCAAGCGCGCTTGGGTTAAATCCGGATTTTTTTCATCAATCACCCGGCACTCTTCATAGAACTTATGAAAACTTCTCACCAAATCCAGCGCAAATTGCGGCAAACGCTGAACCTGATAATCGCCAGCTGTATCTTCAATAATTTCAGGCAGACGGATTAATTGTTTTATCAAATCTAATTCTGCCGCTTCTTTTAAGAGTTTTAATTTATCCGTGTCATCCGGGTGCAATCCGTGTATCGGTGTCGCTTTTTTCAAAATGCCTGATATTCTTGCATAAGCGTATTGAACGTAGTACACTGGATTTTTTTCTGACTGCTCGCGCGCCAGGTCAAGATTAAAATCCATGTGCGTGTCTGCGCTGTACATCAAAAAGAAAAATCTGGCCACGTCCAGAGGAATTTCATCTAGCAGTTCGTCAAGAGTAATATAGGTGCCGGCTCGCTTGGACATTTTGATTTCCTGGCCTCCTTGAAATAGCCGTACCAACTGCATGATGATGATTTCCAGTTCGCCCGGCATGCCAAGCGCTTTTTTGGCGGCCTGCAGGCGAGCCACATAGCCGTGATGGTCCGCGCCCCAGATATCAACGACTCTATCAAATTTTCTTTCAATGAACTTATCATAATGATAAGCAATGTCAGATAATATGTAGGTGGCTTCGCCGCTGTGCTCATTTTTATCGGAAGTTATCAATACCCTGTCTTTATCATCGCCAAATTCAGATGATTTAAACCAGAGCGCTCCTTCTTTTTCATAAGTCAAACTCTTTTCTTTTAAAAGTTCCAGCATTTTTTCATTTGGCTTGCCCTTCAGTTTTCTTTCCGAAAACCATTCATCAAATTTTATTTTCATTTTCGCAACTGTCGGCTTAATCATTTTTTCCGTAATATAATCGGCCGCTTTTTCTCCCACTTTTTTTGGATCTTTTGATTTTAAAAAACCGGTAAATTTTTTACGCAGCTGCTGGATATATTCGCCTTTATACTGCGCTTTTTCGTCGCCCAAAATTGAATGACCCAAAACCTCAACTTGATAGCCGGCGTCATTGATAAAATATTCCCGTTGCACCGTAAAATCCGCTTTGGCCAAAATCTTAGCCAGTGTATCGCCAAAAAATCCACCTCTCCCATTACCCAAAGTTAAAGGCCCAGTCGGATTGGCCGAAATAAATTCAACCTGGATTTTTTTGCCTTGGCCGATTTCTGATTTGCCATAATCCTCTCCGTCTTTCAAAATCTGGCCGACTTCTTTTTGCAAAAATTCTTTTGAGAGGAAAAAATTAACAAATCCGGGCGGCGCAACTTCAGTCTTTTCTAAAATACCGCCTTTGATTTTTGATATTTGATTTTTGATATTTTCTGCCATCTCCATCGGATTTTTTCCTTCTTTTTTTGCCAATTTCAAAGCCGCGTTTGTCGAATAATCGCCAAAGTTCGCATTTTCCGTCTTTTTTATTTCCGCATCCAGAATATTTAAGATTTTCTTGATTTCATCACGAAGCATATTCTTATCTTTGTCATTCCGGGCCTGACCCGGAATCTGGATCCTGAATCAAGTTCAAAATGACACTAATATGAATTTCTATCTTCAGTTTATCGCAAAAAAGTGCTAAAGTAAACTTGGTATGCCCGAATTAGCTTTCAACAAAAAAGCTCTATACGACTATGAAGTTCTGGAAAAATACGAGGCGGGTTTGGTTTTGACCGGACACGAAGTCAAATCAGCCAAAAAAGGGCATTTAAGCCTTCAGGGCAGCTATGTGGTAATCCGCGGCGAGGAAGCCTGGCTTTTAAACTCCTCTATTTCCCCTTTTCAGCCCAAGAACGCGCCTCCCGATTATGACCCTTTGCGCACTAAAAAACTGCTCCTGCACAAACACGAAATAGCGTCTTTGATAGGCAAAACCCACCAGAAAGGCTTGACTTTAGTGCCCCTTCGTGTGTATACTAAAAAGGCTAAAGTGAAGCTTGAATTTGCTTTGGCCAGAGGGAAACGCAAGGCAGATAAACGGGAAAAAATCATAAAGCGGGAGACAAAAAGAGATATAGATAGAGCATTAAGGCAGAAATACTAAATCCGAAATCATAAATTCTAAATAAATCATAAATTCAAAATTATAAATTCAAAACAAATTGTTTAGGATTTAGAGACTGTGATTTAGAGTTTTTTGCGAAGCAAACTGGGGATGATAGGCCTCGATAGAAGCTCATTTCAAAATATGCGATTTGAGTTTTCTAAAATCTCATTAAACTTTTAGGAAAAGAATAAGTGCCAACTTATTTGAAAAACAACCTGCTTTAGCTTTTGCTTAAAGCACATCTGTTTTGCTGATGCTCGATAGGCAAAAACAGGTGTCAAATTATCGAGCTGGGTAATAGCTTTTTCGGGAGATATTGCCGACAAAAACCGAATGCGGATTGAAAATATTTTTTTCGGTTTAAGTTTTCATTCCAAAGGCATTAACCGAAACATAATCGTAGAAATATTTTGAAAAAAGCATTCTACACGCGAGTTCAATTCTCGCCATCTCCACTCGATTCGCTCCTCGATAAAATCTCGGAGCTCACTCGTGGCAAGCCACTCTGAAACAATACTCGTCTTGGGTTGTTGAACGAATCGAGTGCCCTGAGCGAAGTCGAAGGGTTTACTATGTATAATGTTTACATAATAAAAAATAGCAGAAATGAGCTCTATATAGGAATCACTGACAATTTAAAACACAGACTCCGTGACCACAATACTGGTAAAGGCGCGGCGTTTACAAAAAATAAAGCTAATTTCATTTATGTATTTATCGAAGAATGTAATACATTAAAAGAAGCAAGAAAAAGAGAAATTCAAATTAAGAAATGGCGAAGAGATAAAAAAGAAATGTTAATCAAAAAATATAACTTAAGACAGGAAACAAAAATAAAAAAATAATTTTTAAGCGTAAATATATCTTTAAGCAAAATCGTGTCAATCATCAAATACGAGTTCCCCAAGTGCGCCTGATAGACGAAACAGGCAAGCAGCTTGGAATTGTGCAGACCGGCCAAGCGCTGCAAATGGCCCAAGATAGAGGCCTTGATTTAATAGAGGTAGCTTCAAAAACCGATCCGCCCGTCTGCCGCATAGCAGACTTTGGAAAATTCCAGTATCAGAAAGAGAAACAGGCACGCCAGCAAAAAGTCCATCAAAAAAAATCGGGATTAAAAGGAATCAGAATCGGTTTAAATACTGCCAAACATGACTTAGAGCTTAAAGTGAATCAAGCGGAAAATTTTTTAAAAAAAGGCTATAAAGTTCGGATTGAAATAATTTTAAGAGGTAGAGAAAAAGCGTTTCAAAATCAAGCTAAACATAAAATAGAAGAATTCAAGTCATTGCTGAAAGAAGGAGTTGCAGTTGAACAGCCAATAACCAGACAGCCAAGAGGTTTTTCTATGATAATCGGTAAATAGACGGATAAAAACAACAATATGAACAAAGCGCTCATGAAGCGTTTTAAAATTACGCGCACAGGAAAAGCTTTACACCGGCCCGCCGGCCAGAATCATTTTTTGGCTAAAAAATCGGGCAATAAGACAAGGTCTGGAAGAATTAAAAAAAATTATATATTCCTATCAAAAACACTAAGAAGCACAATCAATTAATAATATGCCAGGTAGTGAAAATTCGGCTGGTTGCCGAAGGCAACCAAAACAAAAACGAGCCAAGTTTCTACTACCTGGAAAATTTGACAGTTCGCGAAGCGAACAAAACATAATAACATTTTTACTGCAGGGCATAAAAAATATTAAAGGGCTACGTTATCGATAATCCATTGATAACAAGTCAAATTTCTACTATCTGGTATGGCAAGAGTAAAACGAGCAGTTGGTGCTCACAAAAAAAGAAGAAAAATCTTAAAAATGGCTTCCGGCTATATGTGGAGCCGTTCTTCAAGATACCGCCAGGCAAAAGATGCGGTGCGCCATGCGCTTTCCCGCGCCTATTTTGATAGAAGAAAGAAAAAAGCCGATTTTCGGACCCTTTGGAATATCCAAATTAATGCGGCTTGCAGAGAGCAGGGCGTAACTTACAGCCGTTTTATAAATGCGCTAAAGAAAAAAAATATCCTGCTTGACCGCAAGATATTGGCAGATTTGGCTCAAAATAATCCCGAGACTTTTAAGAAAATCGCCGAATTTGCCACCAAGTAAACAGTAAAACACCCAAAGAATCAATTGCCACATCAGCTAAAGAAGCTACCCGCTCGGCGACAAAAGATTGATGGAATTCATCGGAAATTGCGTATAAAATTGTTAAACAAAAAGCCCAAAGCAGGGCTTTTTTGATTGACATTCGATAATTTCCAAAGGCACTGATTAGCAACAAAAACAAAATTGAAAACTCAACAATATGCGCGCCTTTGCGTAAAATAAAATCGTAGGGCCAAGGCAGGCCCGATTTTAAGCTCGGCTGAGCCGATAAATAAAAAATTAACCCCGCCCACAAAATAACCGGCAGCCAGTATTTAAAAATTTTTAATAATTTGTTTTTCATAAGAAATCGAGCCACAATCTTTTTTAAATTGTGGCTCGTCAATCTTTTCCCTCCTTATTCGTCTGGATAAAATTTAGCGCGTTCCAGACCAGCAGTAGTATTTCCAATAATTTTCCCTCAACCAAAGACGAATTTTCCTTTTCTGATTTTCGCGCTTCATCAACCGCATCGCATAGATTGCCGGCCAAGCATCTGATTTTTGAAGTATATCGATCCTTATATTTTCCCCAGTCAATCTTTTTTTTCATTTTTCTGCTCCTCTCCTAATTTTATTTCTTTGCCCAATTCATCCAGCCAATTCTCTAAATTGGCCACCCCCTGTTTTAATACCGACAAAACGTGACTCATTTTTGTCTTGACGGTTAGCATCTCGATCCTTCTGATACGCGGCCGGATTATTATTTCCCATTGGTCGTCTTTTTTTGGCAGCACAATATTTTTTTTCAGTTCTGCCAAAACTTCGTTTGAATCAATTTTCAGCTCTTCTAGTTTTTTTGTCGACAGACTTAAGGCGTCTATCATCTTTGTCAAAAAATCAACATGGGCATCTTGTCGCTCTTCCATCGCTTTCCCTCCTTTTTGTCATTTTGTGATTTTTTTATTTTGAATTTTTAATCCCTCCTTTTTTAAAATAGCTGTTTTCTTTTCTGTGCCGCTGGCATATCCGCCAACATTTCCGTCCGAACGAATAACCCGATGGCAGGGAACATTTTCATCTCTGTTCTTATTCAAAGCGTTGCCGACCGCTCTGGCCAATCCTGTATTCCCCAATTTTACCGCTACTTGTTTATAAGTCAATACTTTCCCGCCAGTAATTTTTTTGACGATTTCGTAAACCCCGTTAGAAAATTTTGATATGCGACTTGTATTGGTATACGATTTCTTTTTAAATTTTCTAACGGGGTTTTCAAATTCCGTCATTTTTTTGCAAAAACTGATGCGCCTTTTTTAAAACTTCCTGACTAGTTTTAAGTTTCTTCATTTTTTCCATTGCTTCGTTAAATTCTAGCCATCCAAAGTTTTCATGCTCAAAAGAAATTCTAACATTTTTATCTTCTGATTCCATTAAAAAATAAGTGACGAATTTCATAATCGTTTGCCCCATTTTTAATCCTCTTTCTTTCACCTGATAATCGTATTTAACCCTAAAAAAATATCTGATTGTTTCTTTAAAGCCCTTAACAAATTTTAAATTCTCCAACCCCGCCTCCTCTTTGACTTCCCTCAAAGCTGCCTGTTCTAATTTTTCTCCTTTCTCAATCAGGCCTTTGGGGAAATTCCAATGACCGGCCCTATGCTTTAAAAGCAGGTATCTAATTATCCCATCTTTCTCCTTATAAAAAATAATTGCCCCGGCTGATTTCTCAAAAGGCATGTTCCCTGCGGCCAAATGCAAAATTCAAAATGAAAAATGCAAAATGACAATTAAAAATTTAAAAATATTTTTAGTTTTTCTTCTTCAAAAACTTTATAAGTTCCTCGTAACTCATTGTATTAATAATATCTTTCTTCTCAGCCCAACCGCGTCGCTTCGCTCCCAAGAAACCCTCGGTTTCTTGCGCTCCCGAGCACATAAAATGTTATGTGCTCGGTCGCTGGTTTCCTCCGCAGGGAAACACCCAGTTTCCCCGACCCCTTTCTGCGCGGTTAAGCTATTGCTTTTTATGCTTATCCAAAAAATCAATAAGCTCGTTGTAACTCATACTATTTATTATGTCTTTACGAGTTGCCCAACCGCGGCGCGCCTGCGCGATACCAAGCTCAATATTGTGCAATTGGTTTTTGGAATGAGAATCCGTGCCGATGGAGAGCTTAATACCTGCTTCAATCGCCCGTTTGATATTGACATCACTCAGATCAAGGCGGTCAGGATAAGAATTTATTTCCAAAACAGTGCCGGTTTTCTTGGCACAGGCAAAAAGCTCGTCAAAATCAACTTCGTAACCGGGCCGGCCCTGAATGACCCGGGCGGTCGGATGCGAAATAATGTCAACGTGCGGATTTTCCATTGCTTTGCAAATTCTTTTCGTCATTTCTTCTCTGCCCATTTTAAAGTTTGAATGGACAGAAGCCAGAACGATATCCGCCTTGGCCAGAACTTTATCGGAGATATCAATTGTCCCGTCTTTTCTGATGTTTGTCTCGAGGCCCTTCAAAATCCTGATACCCTTGAGCGCCTTATCAACTTTATCGATTTCGGCAAAATATTTTAAAATTGTTCGCTCATCCATGCCGCCAGCAATCCGCAACTCGCCCGTATGATCAGTAATGGCAATATATTTATGGCCAAGTTCTTTTGCTGTTTCAGCCATTTCTTTAATTGAATGCACGCCGTCAGACCATTCCGAATGCATCTGCAGATCACCTTTGATATCGCCATATTTTACCAGATTTGGCAGTTTACCTTTTTGGGCGACCTCTATTTCACCTGTGTTTTCTCTTAATTCCGGCTCCATCCATTCAAGCCCTAAAATCTTATAGACTTCTTCTTCCGTTTTGCCGGCAATCTTTTTTTCATTCGCATGGGCGGAACCTGCCCCGTTAGACATTCTAGGTCTAACGGGGTGAACATGTATTCCCGCTTTTCGCATGCGTTTTTTGCCGCGAAAAACTCCGTATTCGTTTAACTTTAATTTTTTATCCTGAGCTATTTTGCGAAGAACGATATTATGGTCTTTATTTCCGGTAAAATATTGCAGCGCCGCGCCAAAGCTTTCGCAGGGGACTACCCTGACATCGGCATCCAAGCCTAAATCCAGACGCACCGAGCTTTTCGTCACGCCCTTGGCATAGATTTTTTCAACCTCGGGCATTGCGCAGAAAAAATCCATAACTTTGGGAGGTTTATTTGAAACAACCAAAATATCAATATCCCCGACTGTTTCTTTCATGCGGCGGACAGAACCAGCGGCGATTGCCTCTGAAACAAAATCCAAATCTTTCAGCCTTTTTTCAATTTTTCGCACCAAGGGTAGAATAAATCCGAGCAGAAATCTGCCATGAGCTCCTTTGGCAAATTCAATCCCTGTCAAAATATTTTCCTCAACCTTTGGCCCGAACCTCGGCAGCTTCTGAACTTTATGAGCTTTAGCAGCTTTTTCCATGTCTTTCAAGGTTTTAACGCGCAATTTTTCATAAAGCACTTTTATCATTTTTGGGCCAATTCCTTCAATCGCCGTCAGCGCTTCTAGATCAACAGGACATTCCTTTTTTAGTTTTTCATATTCTTTTATTCTGCCGGTTTTAATAAATTCTTCAATTTTTTCTGCCATGCTCTGCCCAATTCCCTCAATTTCCATCAGCGCCTTCACTCCGCCTTTTTTATAAATCTCTTCCAAATCTTCTTCCATTGACTCAACAAGCCTCGCCGCCCGTTCATAAGCCTGAGGTTTAAAAGCCACATCTTTCATTAAAAGATATTCTGATATTTGATAGAAGATTCTAGCTATTTTTGAATTAATCATGAAAATTTTTGCTTGCCCGTCCGAAGTCCCGCTTCGCGGGGCGGAGGCGGGGCGATTTTTGCATTAATCATTCTTTTGGTGCCGGCGGCTCAATCGATTTAATTTCAGGATAAAGCGGACTTTTTGTTTCTTTGTCTATCATTTTTTTTGAAATAAATATCGGGAAAAAACCGCTTAAAAGAATAAAAATCGTGACGCCTACAAAAAGAACGTTAAAACCAAAATTATGGGCGATTATTCCGCCAAGCCCGCCTGCCACTCCTGTGCCGATGCCGATAAGAGCGCCGCGGACGCTCCATTCATAAGCTTCTTTGCCTTTATCAATATGGCGGGTAAAAATAGCGGTAAAACCGGGCATATTCATGCCCATGCCAACGCCGTAAATTCCCTGCAAGACATAAATATGCCATGGCTGGCGGGAAAAAATATAGCCAAAAACAGCCAAGGCAGCCAAAAAATTGCCGATGATTATAAACCACAAATCATCTTTCTCGCCATGATTTTTATCTAGATACCGGCCGAACGGAATTATGACCAGCGAATGGACAAGACAATAAATAGCAGCCGCAAATCCGGCCGTTTCAATATTGCCCCCTTCGATATTGTTGGTTAAAAAAATGGCAAAAATCGGAGCAATAAAACCAAGACCTGTTAACAAAGCCAAGTCAGAGAGAATTAATACTTTTATAACTTTATTGATGGATCTGGTCATACCAGGTAGTAGTCCCGCCCCTCAGGAATTACCTAATTAAGTTTTTCTATTTATTGCCTTTTTTAAATTGCCCAGCAGTGACCCAATTAGGGACGGGATCACTACCCGGCATATATTTCATTATATCAGGAGTCGCGCCAGAAAACAAAAAGCGGACTAAAAGGTCCGCTTTATCTTAAGCTTTATTGGGCAATGCATCTTTTATTGTATTCGGTTAGCCCGCCATTGTTCCATTCTTGAACAAACAAAAAATCTTTATCTTCGTCAATTATACGACCGAGCCGAATCCCTCCTTCGCGAAATAGTTCACCCTCATTGATATAAAATGGTTTAAACATTCTTTCTTTTCCTTGATGAAGAATTTTTCTTACTTCTTGCAAATGCACTTTATATTTATAATATCTTATTCCGTTCTCCTTAACATTTTTTGTGTGTTCTTTTTTACAGACGCTTGAATCACAATGCCCTCGGGGTGAATTCCATTTTTCTTCTTCCGGATATGGAAACTTTTCGCCGCAATAAAAGCATCTAATCTTTATACCCTTGCCATTATTATTATTTGCCATGTATCCTCCTTTAAATAACAAATTTTAAGAACAAATAAGTTGACGTGTGATGTGAAATTCAGCTCTATTTTATTCCCTGAGCAAGTCCCGCTTAGCGGGACGCGTCGAAGGGTCTAAATAATCCTTCGACTTCGGCCTGACGGCCTCCGCTCAGGCAATAAGCGCCTTATTTAAGCCAAGGAATTTCACATCACGCGTA
>Ga0210018_1000065_pt1 | contig 42485 bp, 37 predicted proteins | sample CryGeyCG2014_010_2_FD_183967 | JGI IMG/M metagenome (GOLD analysis project Ga0210018, IMG submission 183967) | Groundwater microbial communities from aquifer - Crystal Geyser CG09_land_8/20/14_0.10 (SPAdes) (version 2) | ecosystem: Environmental > Aquatic > Deep subsurface > Groundwater | place...
CGAGAATATTTAATTTAATGTTTGGCTTAAAAGGCGAAGAAGAAAGAACGGGTTGAGAAATAATTTCGCTTTCTTTAAAATTAAGATTCAATTCTTTTTGATTTAAAGCTAATTCTTTTTGTAGTTCGTCTTGCTGTCCTTTAAATTCGATTAGATTTTTTAGATAATCTGACATTCTGGGATTTAACATTTTTAAATAATTTTCATTTTCTCTAATTCTTGTTTCTAATCTTTTAATTTCTTGTTTCTGAATTTCAGTGTATTTATTGAATAAGTCTTTGTGTCGAGTAAGAACCAAAACGGTTATTTCCTCAGCCGCTTTTTTAGCTTTTTCTGGCGTTTTTCCAAAGCCTTTTATTTCTATTAATTCTTCTTTTTCTGCCTCATTAATTTCAAATTGCCTTTTAGTTAATTGTTTGATAATTTTAGTTGTGGTTTTTATATTTTCAATGGGTCGCGAAATCTGAGAAGAAAGGCTCTGAAGCTTACCAATTTTTATTAGACTTGAAGAAACATAAGTTTTGGGCGTCAGTAAACTGATGATAATGGCGATAATAATGGTAAAGGAAAAAATGGCAATGATGCTGTTTTTTCTTTTTTTTATCACTGTCCAATATTTTTTTAAATCAATTTCTTGCTCATTATTATTTTGATTTTCCATATAATACTCTTATTTTATCTTAAATGAGATTTTTGTCCACTTACTGTGCTTGACGGGTACCTTGGTAACGCTCCATTAAGCGAGGAACTGTCACACGGCAGTTTTCGAAGCCACATCCGCCCTCCTTCGTTAAAACTACGGAGGGTAGCAGGCTTTAGCTGACTTGTCTGCCGTTACTTATCTATTCCATCAAATGCACTTACCGACCTTTGAATTTCAGCATGACCGCGATTGTCTTGAGAATAATAGATAAATCCAAAACAAAATTGCGGTTTTTTAAATAATAAAGATCGTAGCTAAGTTTTTTTGAAGAATCCTCAATTGAGGAGCCATAAGGATAATTAATTTGAGACCAGCCAGTCAGGCCTGGTCTTATTAAATGGCGCAAAGAATAATGGGGGATTTGTTTTTCAAGATTTTTGATAAATTCTGGTCTTTCCGGTCTTGGTCCGACAAAGGACATCTCCCCTTTAAGGATATTCCATAATTGAGGTAACTCATCAAGACGAGTTTTTCTTAAAATTTTTCCTATACTGGTAATTCTTTTATCATTTTCCTCGGCCCATTGAACGCCATTTTTTTCTGCTCCAGGAATCATGGTTCTAAATTTAATGATTTTAAAAATTTTATTATTTTTTCCGATTCTTTCTTGAGTATAAAAAATAGGACCAGGGCCAGAGCATTTAATAATTAGGATAATTAAAGGATATAAAATTAAAGAAATAAGGCCTAAAATAAAACTTAAAATGATTTCGAATCCTCTTTTTGTAATTTCATAAGTTCTCTTGTTTGTTTCTCTAATATTTTCTAAAAACCATTCTTTGTTTGTTTCTGAAATTGGGATTGCGGCCTCAAATTTCTCTAAGAAAGTTGGCAGATTTAGAATATCAATTCCCAGGGGCAAATATTCATAAAGGTTTGCGCTGGATTGAAGATAGATGGCAGGGTCGACCACAATGGTTTTTATATTTTTTTCTTTAATTATTTTTTTAATTTCCTGAATTTTTTCTAATCCTCCGATGATTATTACTTTATAGCCTAAAACAGGGTTGTTTTCAATTTTCTGCGCTATTTTTTCAGAAGTTTTGTTTTGACTGATAAAAATAATGTGATTGACTAATCCTATTTTTATCATGAAGCGAGAAAGGAGGAGCCGCCAAAATAAAAAAAGACTAGAAAAAAACAAAAGATTAAGGAAAAGATTAGTTTTTGGTGTAATGCCGAAATAAGGAATAAGATAAAAGAAAAGTACTGCCATCAAGCCATTAATAATTAAAGACCAGACAAGAGCAGAAAAAAATTCTAATTTTCTAAAACTAATTCGCAAATCATAAAGGTCATTAATATAAAAGACGATTAACCAAATCAGATAAATAATAGTGAAAGGTACTAAATGTTGTTGCCAAAGGTCTTGGCTAAAATTTGGCCCATAACGCAGAATTAAAGTTAGGAAAAGCGAGAGATAAAGACAAACTAAATCTCCAAAAAATAAAAGAAATTGTTTGATTCTAATTAACATAGTTTTTGATAAATTTTTTTTGTTTCTTCAAGCATTTTTTCCAAAGAAAATTCTTTTAATATTTTTTCTCGGGATTTTTGCCCCATCCTTTTACTTAATTCAGGATTTTCTAAAAGTTTTTTAAGATATTTCTTTACTTCTTCTTTAGATCCTTTTTTGACTAAAAATCCGCAGTTCTCAACGGCTTCTTTCACTCCGCCAACATCACTAGCGATAATCGCCAAACCACAACTCATGGCTTCTAAAATTGTATAAGGGAACTCCTCATAATTGGTAGTGAGAACAAAAATATGGAAATCTTTTAGCAGATCGAAAATTTTGTCTCTGGGTATTGAGCCCAATAACTTGATTTTATTATTTAAGTTATTTTTTTGTATAAATTTTTCTAAAATTTTTCTTTTTGGGCCTTCGCCAACAATTATAATTTCACTTTTTTCTTTAAGGACAGGGGACAAGTCATTAAAGGCTAGAAGTAGTAGGCAAGGATCTTTTGGTTCTGTTAGACGACCAATAAAGATTATTTTTTGATATTCAAAAGTTCGTTTTTGGCTAGTCAAGGAGTTGCCGATTTCTACGCCATTATGAATAACCACTAATTTATTTTTTGGAGCAATTCTATATTTCAAAGCCAAATTTTTACCAAATTTAGAAACACAAATAATTTTTTGACAATATCGGCTAATAAATTTTTCTATCAAAATGGCTAAATATTTTCGCAAAAATGGTGCGCCATCGGTAAAGGCCCAACCATGAGCCGTAAAAACACAAGGGATTCTATTTCTAACGGCCAGCCTGCTTAAAATTCCCGCCATTGAACAATTACTATGAACAATATCTGGTTTTAAAATTTTTACCACTTCTTTGATTTTTTTTATGGCCTTTAAATGTTTAAATAGATTTAGATTATTGGTGAAATATTTATTAGGATAAAATTCAATCTTTTCTTCTTTCATTTTGTCTTCCAGCCAACCGCCAGGATAGCCCATGACCGCTATTTCATTTCCTTGAGAAGAAAAATATTTAGCTAGTTGATAAACATAAGTTTGCGCGCCGCCTAGTTCTGACTTTGTGATTAAATAGAGAATTTTCATAGTTAACGCTAATTACGCTAATTTAAAACGCTAATTACGCTAATTTTCAGAATTCGCGGAATTCGTGTTAATTCGCGGAATTCGTGTTACGGAAATTCGAGGAAAAACGAGAGGGAGGAGACAAAATAAAGAGAGAAAGGCAGCCATTCTTAAACGAGTGTTTGCTCCTAAATTATCACTAAAAAAGGCAATAGCGGCTATAAGACCTAGTCCAAAAATTAAAAGAGGCAAAGAAGCCTTTAAAAAGGATGATTTAAGCAACCCTTTGATGATGAAAAAGAGAAGAAAATACCAAGGAATTGTTTCTATGGCCGCTAGTTGGGTACTAATTGTTTTCATTTGCCAAGGCAGAGGACCAAGAAGAACATTGATAAAAGAAAGTGAATAAGTTTTTAGAAAAGTAAGAAAATTAGAAAAATCAAGATTGAGACCAATCGCTGAGCCACCAATAGAATAAACAGTTTCTCGGACTTGCGTAATTGTTTCAGGATTTAAAAGGCGGCTGAAAAAATTGAAACCAAAATAGCCATAACCTAAAAAGTAAGGGAAAAAACAAGTAATTAGAATGATGGTGGGAAAGGTAAGGATTTTTCTAAAATCTTTAGATTCTTTAGAAATTAATAAAGAAAGAAAAAAGGTTAAAAAAAGAATGACAGCTGTGTAATTCCTGATATAAAAAAGCGCGAGGGTATTAAGGAAAAAAATAATAAGAATTTTTAAATCTATTTTTTTTATTAATTTAATAATTAACCACAAGCCCAAAAGAGACAAAGGAATAACTAGCGTATCTTTAAGGAGAAGACTTCCATAATATAAGTAACTAGGATAGAAATTTGAGAGGAGGGCAAGAGAAAAAGCTATTTTTTTTGATCTGCCTAATTCTTTAATAATTAAATAAATTAAAACCGGCGTTAAAGAGGAAAGAATAACCCCTATTATTTTACCTATGAGCATAAAAGGACCAAAGAGAGCGTAGATAAGGCCGAGATAGATAGGGTAATAATTAGGAAGAGTAAAACTACTTAAAGAAAAATTTCCTTGCTGAAATTGTTCAGCAAGTTGAATAGCAGTTTGATGATAGTATAAATCATCGAGATCCCCAAAGGGATAGAAATGAAAATAATGAATCAATAGGGCAACCAATAAGTGAATCAGGAAACTAAAGATAAATAATTTAGCTAGATGAGAGGAAGTTTTCATGTCTCTAATTTTAAATTTAGAATATTATACATCTAATTTTTCCTTTGAGCAATTAGTTTAAAATTTTTTTTTGTCTTTACCACTTTATTGTCTATTAAATTTGTAATCGCCATACGATTTACTGAGTGCTCTTGACAACTAAGTATATTAAAATTATATTCAAGCATTTTTTTCAATTTGTCGACATCAATCCCTTCTTTACTGTGATAATCAGCTATTGTATGATCAATTTTAGGTATTTTTTTTAGCTTATAAATATAATAAAAATTTGAAAGGACTCTGTCTAAAAAATTTATTACCTCCGAAAAAAGATTTTTTTGTTGTTGTTTTTTGCAAAGAGGCTCGTGAGATAGGTAAATAATCCCTTGTTTGTTTATAATATTCAAAGCTTTCGAAAAAATCGAATACGGTTTATAAAAATGATGGAGAGTGGAATATATTGTTATTACATCATATTTTTTAGAGTTTTTGTTAAGGAATTCCTCGGCACTTTGGCGAATTAAGACAATATTTTTATATGCATCAACTTTCTTTTCAAATTCTTCTAACATTTCTCTTGATAAATCAACTGCCGTGATTCTAAATCTGTCATCGGAGGCAAAGCGCAAGCCAATATTCCCCGTCCCACATCCAATATCAAGCAAATTTATCATTCTATTTTTTTCAAACAGATTTTTAATATAGTTAATGTCTTTATTTATTCGACGATTTTCGTATCGATTAAAAATTTCTATATGGAAATCATCATAAATTTTGCTTTCTTCTTTGTGAACTTTTAAATTCTCCTTGATGATTTCATTTTTTATATTTTCTTGATTATTTATTAACATAATTTATTTTTTGTTTTAGCAATTTATAATACAACTCCTCGTATTTGGTTATCATTTTTTCTAAAGAAAATTTTTGCTCGACTATTTTTCTCCCTTTCAAAATTAATCTTTCTCTGCTATCTGCATCTAAATTTAATAAATAATCTATTTTCTGAGCCAGGATTTCAGAATCTTTCGGGTCCACCAAGAGGCCGGATATTTTGTCTTGTATAATTTCGGGTATTCCTCCGACGTTGGTGGTTATAACTGGTAAACCGCAAGCCATGGCTTCTACTATAGCTAAACCAAATCCCTCCCATAAAGAAGCCAAAATAAAAATATCTGATGCGTTTAAGCAGTTAGAAACATTTTCTTTTCTACCCAAAAAAAAGATGTTTTTTTCTAAATTTAACTCTCTAGTTTGTGTTTCTAATTTATTTTTTTCTTCCCCTTCTCCAATAATCAACAATTTAATATCCGGATATTTACTCTTCAAAATTTTTATTGCCTCGATTAAATAAGGATACCCCTTGGCTTTGAATAATCTACCTATGGAAATTAAAACTTTATCGTCTTTTTTAAGATTTAATTCTTTCCTAATCTCCTCTCTTGTTTTTTTATCTTGAAAAATAAATTTATTTAAATCGATACCGTTATATATTACTAACAATTTGTTCGCAGAGGCGGTTTTTGATTTTAGCATTGTTTCCGAAGCTTTTTGAGAAACAATAGTTACAACATCATCTAAACTATCAGTTATTTGTAATAGTCGATTTCTCAAAAACCCTCCTATATATTCACTATGTATAGAAGAAATAATTATCGGCACTTTACATATTCTCCCTACAATTCTCCCTAAAAGAATTGAGTGGAATAAGAAAGAATGTAGAATCTGCGGTTTTTCTTTTTTCAATATAGAAATTAATTTAAAAAATATAAAAGGATTATATTTGAATTTCGCATTTAAACTTAAAACTCTAATTCCAGAATTTTGGATTTTTTTACCAATTTCTGCGATAGGAATAATAGAGACAACCACTGTCTCGATTTTTTTTTTATTAATATTTTTTACTAAATTATATAAAACTATCTCTGCTCCACCAGTTTTTAGGCCGGTAATTAAATATAAAATTTTGATTCTTTTCGCTTCAGTCATTTTTCTTTTTGTAAAATATATTCTTTAATCTTTATTTTACTTGTTTTTTTAGTTTTGTCAATTTTGGTTGATCTTGTTGATTATTTTTAAAAATAGAGTAGAATAAACCCAGCACCTTTCAAAAAGGTGCTGGGTAAAAATATGTCGGAAAGTTTTAGAAAATTTTGTTTAAAAGTAATCTTTTGGGGGAGTGCTTTGATTCTTTTTTTTCCTCTTTTTGTTTATCAGGGGACTCTCTTTCCTTATATTTTTTCTAAAATCATTGCTTTTCGAATTATTGTGGAGATTCTTTTATTCTTCTGGTTGCTTTTAGCTTGGACTAATAAAAAATATCGACCGAACTGGAAGCACCCGCTTGTTTTATCTTTAACCATCTTTATCGGCATTTTGGTTTTGACTATGTTGACTGGCGTTGATTTTCAACGTTCTTTTTGGTCTACCCAGGAAAGAATGACCGGCGTTCTGACTTGGCTTCATTTTTGGGCCTGGTTTTTAATTTTAACTAGTTGCTTGAAGAAAAAAGAGGATTGGTTAAATCTAGTGAAATTTAGTTTATTAATTAGCGTTTTAACCGGCCTTTATGCTTTTGGCCAAAAATGGGGCTTTGAATTCTTGCCAAGGCCCCCTTTTACCGATGTTTTAGTCGGACCTTTTGGTAACCCAATTTTTTTAGGGGTTTATGCCCTGCTCCACATTTTTTTAGCCGGCTTTCTTGCTTTTCAAACACGGGAAAGAAGTGTTAAAGTAGCAGCCTTGATCATCTCTCTTTTTAATTTAATAGTCATGATCATGACTGGCTCTCGGGGGGCTTTAATTGGTTTTATAAGTGGCGTTTTTCTCTTTTTAATTTTTAAACTACTAACTTTACGTTCCTTTAAACTGAAAATTTTTCTTTTGGTTATTATATTTATTTTTATCGGTGCTTTTATCTTTACTCTTTTTTCAACCAATGCTTCTTGGCTCGCCAACGCACCTTCTGTTCAACATTTAATTGGTCAGGGCTTTGTTAGTTGGGGAAGAACAAATGCCTGGAAAATAGCTTGGCAAGGATTTTTAGAGAAACCTTTTTTAGGCTGGGGTTGGGAAAATTATAACGTGGTTTTTAATCAATTTTATAATCCGGAATCTTTGCTTTACGGTTCCCCGGAAACTTGGTTTGATCGTTCACATAATCAAGTTTTAGATATCCTTTGTTTAACCGGGATTTTTGGTTTAATCGCTTATTTAGCTGTTTTTTTCTCTATTTCATGGTTGTTCAAAAAAAACAAACAACAAACCGAAGGTGCTGAGCCCATCAGACGGGGAAGTGCCAGTCTTTTAATTTTATTTGTCCTTTTCTTTGCTTACTTTATTCAAAATCTCTTTGTTTTTGACACACCAGGGCCAATGATTGTCTTCTTTTTCAGTTTAGGACTTTTTTATGTTTGGACACAAAAGGAGGAGATTTATTCAGATAATAGAGTTGCGATGGGGGCGGATGTCTCTCCGGGGCGGAGCCCTTCGGGTCTGAGACCCTCAGAACTGAGGATCCTTCCTCCTCTTCTTTTAATATTTCTTTTTATTTTTCTTCCTTTAGGAATTTATAAATTTAATATTGAACCGTTTCAAAAATCAAACCAGGGGATTAAAGGACTCGTCACCAGTCTAGTTGATTTAAGATCAGGACTCTATTGGTATGAGCAATCTCTTAAAGGTCATTCTTTTACTAATCCGGAAACAAGATTACAAATAATAAAAACAATTTATGTCGTTCGCCATCAAGCCGAAGGTGCTGAGACGCAACGCCGAAGTGAAGGCGAAGATGCCGAATCCAAAGGAGCTGAGGCGCAACGTCGAAGTGAGGAAATAATTAAAAAAGGAGTAGAAATAGCGATTGAGGAAAACAAAAAGAGCATTGAGGAGCACCCTCTTGATGTTAAATATTATCTTTATTTAGGCCAATTTTATAATACTTCCAGAGATTTTAATCCCTCTTATTTAAAAGAAGCAGAAAAGGTCTTAGAAAAAGGACTATTGACTTCGCCTAAAAGACAAGAGGCTCTCTATGAAATAGGCAAAACAAAAATATTTTTAGGAAAAAAAGAAGAAGGATTGGCTTTTTATCAACAGGCTTTAGAATTAGATGAGAGAGTAGTCGACTCTCATTTAAACCTTGTTTTAGCTTACTCTCTCGTTGGCGAGAAAGAGAAGGCAAAAGAAGAATTTAAAAAATTAAAAGAATTATGGCCAAAAGAGGCAAATCAATTATTAGAACAAAAATTATATGAGGAGTATCAAGATTTTAAAGGACTTGAAGAATAAAAAAATTTTAGTCAGGGTTGATTTTAATGTACCAATAAAAAACGGCAAAATTCTTGATGATTTTAGATTGAAAGCGGCAATGTCAACTATTAAATATTTAAAAAAGAAGAAAGCAAGGGTGATTTTAATCAGCCATTTTGCAGACCCGAAAACAAAAAATTTAAATTATAGTTTAAAACCAATCGCCAAACATTTAAAAATAAAATTTGTTGATGATTGTTTGGGCAAAAAAGTAGAAAAAGCAGTGAAAGAAATGAAACCAGGTCAGGTTATTCTTTTAGAAAATCTTCGTTTTTATGAAGGAGAGAAAAAAAATGACCAAGTTTTTGCCAAGCACTTATCTTCTTTAGGAGATATCTATGTCAATGAGGCATTTTCTGTTTGCCATCGAAATGATGCTTCAGTGGTGAGTTTGCCAAAATTTTTGCCTGCTTATGCCGGTTTAAACTTAGCAGAAGAAATAAAAAAACTTAAACAAGTTTTAAAAAAGCCTTCAAGGCCATTGGTGGTCATTTTAGGCGGAGCAAAAATTTCTACTAAAATAGGGGTCTTAAAAAATTTAGCCCAAAAAGCTGGTTACATCCTTATTGGCGGCGCTATGGCTAATAATTTTTTTAAAATTTTAAATTTAAAAATAGGCGATTCTTTGTTTGAAAAAAAGATGTTGGAAGAAACAAAAAAAATTTTAAAAAAATATAAGGATAAAATTATTTTGCCGATTGATTTAGGAATAGAAATAGGGAACAAGAGGAGAAATATAAAAATAGAAGATTTAAATAGATTAAAAGAAAAATTTATAATTTTAGATATCGGCGAAGAAACAGCTAAATTGTTTTCTGTTTATTTAGCCAAAGCGAAAACAATCATTTTTAATGGCCCAATGGGTTTTTTTGAAAATAATGATTTCGCTTGGGGAACAAAAAAAATTGTTAAATCAATTTTGAAAAATAGAAAAGCGCAAATAATTATCGGGGGCGGAGAAACAATCGCTTCGCTCAAAATCAAAAATCAAAAATCAAAAATCAAAAATAATATTTTTATTTCCACTGGCGGAGGAGCAATGCTTGAATTTTTAGGAGGCAAAAATTTGTCCGGACTAGAAGCGCTAAAATGATTATTGGTATGGAAAACTCCCTTTGTTTTTTTGATTTGTGCTATAATATTAATCAACGAATTTACAAATCTATACGTATATTCGTATAAAATACGTTATTAGTTGATAAAATAAAAAAATGAGAAAACAAAATAGTTTCACTTTGATTGAGCTCTTAGTTGTCATCGCGATCATTGGTATTCTGGCGGCCATTGCCCTGCCTTCTCTTGCTAATGTCAGGGCCAAAGCCAGGGATGCTAGGCGACTCGCTGACCTTGATCAACTGGCTAAAGCTATGGAGCTCTATTTTAGTGATTACAACCATTATCCCATCTGGGAATCTGGTTGTCTAACCTCAGGTAATCCTTTAACCGCTGATACCACTTCTTCGCCAGCCTTTTTTACCTCTCAATACATGAAAACTGTCCCTAAAGATCCTTTGCCAAACAAATATTGTTATTATTACAAATCAGACTCTGCTGGCGTTAACTTCAAAATGGCGGCTTATCTTGAAAAAGACACCGCTCGTTCTACCAATGATGGCGGCACGGCTACTTATTATTACGAAGTTTATGCGGGACCAACTGGCAGTGGTACGGCGATTCCTTTGAGCGACGATACCCTCAATACTGCGATGGCTGGCGCTCCTCCTGGCCCTCCTGTCTCTTGGACGGTTGATGGACTAATATATACAACTCGTAAAAAATTAACCATAGACCAAACAAAAGTTGATGATGACCTAATTGATTTTCCTGTTTTAGTCAAATTAACTTCATCTAATTTTGATTTTAGTAAAGCCAATGCTGATGGATATGATATTAGATTTACTAGTTCAGATGGCGTAACCCTTTTAAAATATGAAAGGGAAAGACACGACAGTGCTAATAGTTTAGCAGAACATTGGGTCAAGGTTCCTTCAGTTTCTGGGGCGACTGATACGGATATTTATATGTATTACCACACAACCGATACCGCCGATGGAGCTGACCCGACAAATGTTTGGGATGCAAATTTCAAAGGTGTTTGGCATAGTAAAGATATTACAACTTCCACCATAAATGATAGTACGGCAATTGAAAATAATGGCACAAAGAAAGCAGCAAATGAACCAATAGAAGCAGACGGGAAAATTGCCAAAGGACAGAGTTTTGACGGGAGTAATGATTTTATTCAAATTCCGAATTCGTCATAGTTAAATCCAGATTATATTACTGTTGAGGCTTGGGCAAAACCTTCTAAAGATAGTGCAGGATCAATAATTAGTAAAATAGATGATCCAAATCCTGGTGGAAATGAAGAAATCTACATAAGGGACCGTGGGAGTATTCAATTCTTAATCAGAGAAAGAGGAGGGAATGTTCATACTTTTGATGCTGGTAACTTAACTGATAACCAGTGGAATCATGTTGTTGGAACATACAATGGGACTGTACAAAAGCTTTACATAAATGGTGTTGAAGTTGGATCAACAAGTTGGACAGGAAAAGTATCTAACTTTTTAAATCCAATTAGAATTGGTAGATGGTGGGAAGGGGATCCGCTTTATTTCAGCGGCATCATAGATGAAGTTCGTGTTTTAGATGTTGCTCGCTCTGTTGCTTGGATAAAAGCAGATTACAATTCTGGGAATAATAGTTTATTGACTTATGGGAGTGAGGAAATAAAACAATAATAAATTTTTTAATTAGAAATTTAAAAAAAGTTTAGATATGTAAAAGGGGCAGTCCCTCTTTTTTGACCCTTAAAAGTATTGATCAATAAAGCTTTTCTAAGCCATTTTTTAAAAATGACACGATTTTGATTGAAAATGTGTGTTAAGTTTCGGCTTGGCAATTTCAATTATTTAGTGTATTATTATTTAAAGTTCATTATGGGACAGTAAAATAAAAATAAAAGGAGGAAATGAAAAATGGAAAGTTTAGAGAAAAGGATAGATGAATTATGGCAGAAAATTTTAGAACAAGGCTCAACCGACGATACTCTATTCTCTGTGATGAGACACGTGGAAACTTTAAGAGAAAAGACTTGGTTGAAAATCTTGGAACAGAATCCAACTAATGACGTCTTGTTTTATGTGATGAGACACGTGGAAGCTCTGAGAGAGAAGGCGTGGACGGAACTCTTGGAACGTGGTTTAATCAAGGAGTAGAAACTCTGAGAGAACTGGTTTTTATTTAAGAGGGCGAGAGAAAAATCATCTTGTCCTCTTATTTTTATTTCCCTTCATCGCCCGCCTAAATTTTGCATGGCAAAATTTAGATGGGCTCCTTAGGCCATTCGGCTCCCCTCGGGATTGAGTCCTCGGGACGAACGTCTGAGAGTCATCAGACTCGAATGAGGTCTTCGACAGGGCCTTCGGTCCTTCGTCGCTACGCTTCTCAGGATCTTCGACTAGAGTCTTGTCTTGCTTTAAATTGTTTTTTTGTTAAAATAAAAAGATAATTTTTTAATTTAAACCTATGAAAATCAAAAATATAAAAGCGCGGGAAATACTTGATTCCAGAGGCAATCCAACTGTTGAAGCAAAAATTGTCCTGGAAAATGGACTGGAAGCGAGAGCTTCTATTCCTTCTGGCGTTTCTGTTGGCGAGTTTGAGGCCTTAGAGTTGAGGGACAACAATCCAAAGAGATTAAGAGGAAGGGGAGTGCTGGCTGTTGTTGGCAATATAGAAAAAATTATTGCTCCAAAACTGAAGGGTCAAGAGGTTGAAAAGCAGCAAGAAATAGACAAGACAATGATCGAGCTTGATGCAACGGCAAACAAATCAAGATTAGGAGCCAATGCTATTTTGGCAGTTTCTCTCGCTTGCGCTAAGGCGGGAGCTTTTTCTATGGGGTTCCCTCTTTTTGTTTACCTTCGGAAAATTTTTGGTTTACAAGAAACAAATTATAAGATGCCTATCCCAATGTTCAACATTATTAATGGCGGAAAACATTCTGATTCAGGGCTTTCTGTTCAAGAATTTATGGTGGTTCCTTGGCAAGGAAAAAGTTTTAAAGAGCGACTAGAAACTGGAGCGGAAATTTTTTCTGCCCTTCGTGATGTTTTAGAAAAAAGAAAATTAAGGATTTCGGTTGGCGATGAAGGAGGTTTTGCACCAAAATTAGAGACAACAGAAAAAGTTTTTAATTTACTGGTTGACATCGCTGATTTTACTGACCATCAAATAGGAAGTGAAGTTTATTTTGCTATTGATGTAGCTGCCAGTGTTTTTTATGATAAAGATAAAAAGAAATATTCTTTTGAAAAAAAATGGAGAACTTCAGAAGAAATGGCAAAAATTTATTATCAATGGTTTAAGAATTATCCTTTAATTGGTATTGAAGATCCTTTTGCTGAAACTGATTTAGCTCCTTGGTCGGAATTTACGGCCAAAATTCAGGCATTAAATAGTGATTATCTAATTGTTGGCGATGATTTATTTGTCACTAATTTAAAAAGATTGGCCGATGGGATAGAGAATAAAAGAGCAAACGTGATTTTGATTAAGCCAAATCAAATTGGCACTTTGTCTGAAACAATTGATTGTATTAATTTCGCCCAAGATCATCATTATAAAATTGTGATCTCGCATCGCTCTGGTGAAACAAACGATTCTTTCATTGCTGATTTAGCCGTGGCGGTTAACGCTGAATTTATCAAAGCTGGTGCGCCAAACCGTGGCGAGCGGGTAGCAAAATATAATCGTTTAATGGAGATTGAAGAGGAACTCGGTCTAAAATAAGAACCTGCTCGCTTCGCTCGCAGAACCTTGAAATTAAACTTCCAATATATTTTTAAGGTAGTTTAATTATAAAAGCGCATGTTAAAAATTGATAAAAAAATTATTGTGGTTGTTCTTGATGGTTGGGGGATAGCGCCGCCAGGACTGGGTAATATGGTTGAAGCGGCTCACACCCCAACTTTTGATGCTTTGAAAAAAAGTTATTCTTATACTGAGCTTTGCACTTCGGGGGAATGTGTTGGTTTAATGAAAGGTCAGCCCGGAAATTCTGAGGCTGGTCATTTAAATTTAGGAGCTGGCAGAGTTGTTGAGGACGACTCAGTTACGATTAACAAGAGCATCGAAGACGGAACTTTTTTTAAAAATCCCTCTTTTTATGAAGGACTAAGACATTCAAGAGAATATCATTCCAAGATCCATTTAATGGGTTTGGTGACCGAAGAAAGTAGTGCTCATTCTTGTCCTAACCATTGGGAGGCAATGCTCAGATTTTTAGCTAAAGAAGAGGTGTCTAATGTCTATCTACATCTTTTTACTGATGGTCGTGATTCAAGTCAGCACGCCGCTTTAAAAATTGTTGAAAAATTCAAGAAGAAGATAAGCTTTCCTCATCGAACAGGCCGCTTAACGGGTTACTTGAAAGCAGAAGTCGCCAGTGTCATTGGTCGCTTTTACGCGATGGACAGAAAAAAGAATTGGGAAAACATAAGAAAAACTTATGAGTTATTAGTTTTTGGTCATGGCTTCAGGGCAAAAGACATCAAAGAAGCAATTATCAGCGGTTATAATCGTCATGAAACAGATGAATATATTAGCGGAACAGTAATTGTCAAAAACGAAAAACCTGTTGCCTTAATTGGAGAAAACGATGTGGTAATTTTTATAAATTTAAGATCGGACAGAGCCAGAGAGTTGACCAAAGCTTTTGTGCAAACAGATTTTGTTTTAAAAAATCAAGGAGCATTTGAAAGAGAAAAGATTCAATCTTTATTTTTTATTGCCTTGACTGATTTTGGTCCTGATCTTAATCATACGCGATGTGCTTATCCTAGTCGCGATATAAAAAACAGCCTTCCTGTTTGGCTTAATGGAATCAAGCAATATTATATCGCTGAGACAGAAAAGTATGCTCACGTCACATTTTTCTTTAACGGCGGTTATGATCATCCAGTTGCTGGTGAAAAAAGAGAAATGATTCCTTCGCCAGACGTTTCTCATTATGATAAAGTGCCAGAAATGTCGGCTTTTAAGATTACCAGAAGACTTCTTGAAGTAATGCGTTTAAAATCGCCAGAATTTATTTTACTAAATTTTTGTAATCCTGATATGTTGGGTCACACCGGAAATCTTGAGGCAACAAGAAAAGGAGTGGAAATAGTTGATGAATGTTTAGGAAAAGTGGTAGAAGAAGCGAGAGAAAAAAATTATGTTATAATTGTGACCGCTGATCATGGTAATGCCGAAGATAAGATTGATCCTTTGACCCATGAAATAAAACCATTTCACACGAGCAACCTTGTTCCTTTTATTATTGTCTCCGATAAGAAATACCAGTTAATTAAGGGAGGAATAATTGGAAATGTAGCGCCCACTATTATTGATTTAATGGGGATAGAAAAGCCGAAAGAAATGATTGATTCTTTGATTGTTCACCCTGTTAAATAAAATCTTTTAGATTTTAATTTGTTCACAAATTATTTAACAGGGTGAACCCTGTGAAATAAGAGTTAGTTATAAGTTGTAAGTTATTATATGCAAATCAAAAAGCCTGTTTTACTAATTATTCTTGATGGTCTGGGGCTGGCTCCCGCTTCGCGCGGGAATGCTGTTTCTTTGGCTAAAATGCCATTTTTTAATAAATTAATCACTCTCTATCCGACTCAAAGTTTGCGTGCTTCTGGTGAAGCGGTTGGTCTAAGTTATAACGAATCAGGGAATTCAGAAGTTGGCCATCTTAATTTAGGGGCTGGAAAAATTGTTTGGCAGAATTTGCCAAAGATTGATCATTCTATCGTCAATGGCGATTTTTTTAGAAATGAAGTTTTTAAAGAGGCGATAGAAAAAGCAAGAGCTCAACATTCTAAATTACATCTCTTAGGTTTGGCCTCAAATGGAGGTGTTCATTCAAGTATCACTCATTTATATTCTCTTCTTGAACTGGCGGCTCAGGAAAATTTTAAAGATGTTTATCTTCATCTTTTCTTGGATGGCCGGGACACTGCTTTTAATACTGGGCTAGATTTTCTTAAAGATGTTTTAAAAAAAATAAAAAAATTAAGCGTTGGAAAAATTGCGAGTCTCTCTGGAAGATTTTGGGCAATGGACAGAGATAATCAATGGAGCAGAGTGGAGAAAGCTTATTTGACGTTAACTAAAGGAGAAGGGAAAAGTTCTGATAATCCACTAAAAACTATAGAAGAATCTTATCAGCAAAAAATTTATGATGAAGAACTTGAGCCAACGGTCATTTTAGAAAACAACAAACCAGTTTCTTTAATTGGCGAGGGAGACGCTGTTATCTTTTTTAATTATCGGGCCGATAGAGCCAGAGAATTGACCAGGGCTTTTGTGAATGATGAATTTAAGGGGTTCAAAAGAGAAAAAATTAAGAATTTGTTTTTTGTGACAATGACAGAATATGAAAAGGATTTGCCTGTAAAAATTGCTTTTCCTAAAGATTTGATTGAATATCCTTTGGCGAGGATTATTTCTGATCTTGATTTATTTCAATTTCATATCGCGGAAACACAAAAGTATCCTCATGTCACTTATTTTTTTAATGGAGGGAAAGAGGAACCTTTCCTAAAAGAGGAGAGGATTTTAATTCCTTCGCTACCGATTGCTAACTTCGCTGACCAGCCGGAGATGTCAGCGCCAGCGGTTGGTCAAAAAGTTTTAGAAGCCTTGGCCAATGATAAATATAGTTTTATTATTGTTAATTTTGCTAATCCTGATATGGTTGGCCATACTGGAAATTTACAGGCAGTGATAAAATGTTTGGAAATACTCGATTCAATCCTTGGAGAAATAGTCCCTTTAGCTTTAACCAAAAATTGGACAGTTTTAGTGACGGCTGATCATGGTAACGCTGAGCAAATGATTGATTTAAAAACAGGAGAGATTAACAAAGAGCACACGACCAACCCCGTTCCTTTTATTGTTGTTGAGAAGGGCAAAGAAGGAAAATCTTTAATTGCCAGCTTAGATCAATTAGCAGCCGTGACACCATCTGGTATTCTTGCTGACGTGGCGCCAACTATTTTAAAAATCATGGGCATTGAGAAACCAAAAGACATAACTGGGATAGCGTTGCTATAATTTTGCTCCTCTTTCGCGCTATGCTGCAAAGGCGCTTCAGGCGGAACGCAAAATTTAGCAAGAATAGAATATAAAAAACACATATTAAATATTAAAAATGAGAGTTTAAAACCAATTTATGATCATCGGAATTGACGCGATTACTTTTAATTATTCTAAAAAGACAGGAGTCGAATGGTATGCTTATTATTTAATAAAAGAATTGATTAGAATTCCTTCAAAAAATAACTTTGTTTTATATTCCTCTTCTAAATTAAATCTCTCTTTGCCAACGAATTGGGAGAATCGAGTTCTTGTTTGGCCATTTAAATATTTCTGGTCGCAAATCAGGCTTTCTTTTGAGATGATTTTAAGAAAACCTGAGGTGTTATTTGTGCCAGTCAGAGCAATACCTATTTTCTGTCCCAAAAAGTCAGTTTTTGTTATTCAGGATTTAGGTTATGAAGTTTTTTCTGAAAGCTATTCTTTTTGGAGAAGAAATTATACTCGTTTTGTTTATCGAAATGCTCTAAAAAAGGCCAAAAAAATTTTAGTTCCTTCAGAATTTACTCGACAAGAATTGATTCGTCTTTATGGAGCAGATTCTCAAAAAATAAGAGTTATTCCCTTGGGATACGATCAAGAAATTTTTAAGATTAGTAGAGATCAACAGAAAAATCAAGAAATTCTCAAAAAATATGGCATCAAAAAACCTTTTCTTTTTTATCTAGGCAGAAAAGAAAAGAAAAAAAATACTCTCGGTTTAATTAAAGCCTTTCAAATCTTGCGAAAAAAATTTCTAGATTTAGAACTTGTGCTCGTTGGTTCAAAAGGTTTCGGTTATCAAAAAATTAAAAGCGAGATATTAAAAACCAAAGGGATAAAAGAGCTTGATTACTTGCCGGTCGAAGATCTCCCTTCATTATATCAGGAGGCAGAGGCCTTTGTTTTTCCTTCTTTTTATGAAGGATTTGGTTTGCCTTTACTTGAGGCGATGGCTTGCGAATGTCCGGTTATCGCTAGCCAGGCTGGTTCTTTACCAGAGATAAGCAAAGAGGCAATAATTTATTTTAACCCAAACAATATTTCAGAAATAGCAGAAAAAATACAGATGGTGTTAATTAATCAAAATTTAAAGGATAACCTCAAAAAAAAGGGGTTAATTAGAGTTAAGGATTTCTCCTGGCAAAAGTGCGCTCGACAAACAATTCAGGAGTTGGAAAATATTTAATATGATTATTATCGGTCATCAAAAAATTATTAAATTTTTAGAAAGAAGCATTGCTAATAATTCTCTTGTCCATAGCTATTTATTCGTGGGGCCAAGCCATATTGGCAAAACTTTGATAGCTAAAACAATGGCCATGAGTTTGATTTCTCAAGAGAAGCCATGTTTTAAGTGTTTATTTAAAAGTGACATCAAAGAGAAATTCCACCCTGATATTATAGAAGTGAAGCAATTGTTAAAAAAAGAAAAAATTGGCATTGATCAAATTCGAGAGTTAAAAGGAAAATTAGCCTTGACACCTTTTTCAGGAAGATATAAAATTGCTATTATTGAAGAAGCAGAAAGATTGACTGACGAAGCGGCAAATTCTTTTTTAAAACTTCTTGAAGAAACATCCAAGAAATCGATCATCATTCTGATCACTAATAATTTAAAGGCTATTTTATCAACTGTTCGTTCACGTTGCCAAATTTTAAGATTCTCTTTGCCCTGCGAGCAAGAAACAGAAAGATATTTAATAGATGAGTGTCAGTTGAGCTCTGAAAAGGCAAAAAAATTTTATGCTTTATCTTTAGGGAGACCTGGCTTAGCTTTAAGATATTTAGAAGAAAAAGAGACCTTAGAATCAGTAAAAAAAGAAGCTTCTAATTTTATTGATTTTTTGGAAAGCTTAGAAGATTTTAATTTAAGGTTTGAATTGACAAGACGGTTAGATATTGAAATTTTATCAATTTGGTTGCAGGTAGTTAGAGATCTGATTTTGGTTCAACTTAATTTACCTTCTTCAAATTTATTGCCAGAAGAAAAATTTAGGGTGGTCTTGCAAAAATATCCTTTGAACAAATTAATGGAAATGGTCCGAAACATTAAAGAAACTATTTTTTATCTTAGCCGTAACGTAAATCATGTTTTGGCGACAGGCAATTTAATTATTTCATTTTAAATTTTTAAATAATTTTGACATGAAAAAAAATATTTTTCTTTTGTCCATCACACTTTCTTTTTTCTTTTTTTTCGGAGCTGGTTGTGTGAGTATTGGACCTGGTAGAGGGAGCCAAGGTGTTTTTAAGTCAGTTGATCGAGGAGAAAAATGGCTTCAAAAAGCAAATTTGGTCAGTTTAAAAGGGGGAGAAAATATTGCTTCAGTTAATGTAGAAAGTTTAGTTTTTGACCCACAGGATAGCGGCGCTCTTTATTTAGGGACTAAAGAGAACGGCATTTTTTTAAGCATTGACGCTGGCGATAAATGGCAAAAAATAGAAAGATTGCCAGCCGGATCAGTTAACGCCATCGCTGTTCATCCAAAGGCTTCACATATCGTTTATGTGGCAGTTGGTAATAGAATTTTTAGAAGTAGTAATTGTTGTCGAGCCTGGGAGAATATTTATTTAGAAACAAAAGAAGAAACAGAGGTGGTTGAAATCGTTATTCATCCTATTTTCCAAAATGTAATTTATGCTGGTTTAACGGATGGCAGATTAATAAAAAGCGATAATAGCGGTTATGGTTGGAGTACTGTTCATGAGTTTGGCGGGAGAATTAGACAAATTTTAATTAATTCAAAAAATCCAAATATTATTTATGTTTTTCATGACGGTGGCGGAGCTTTTAAATCGGAGGACGCCGGTCAAAGTTGGATTTCTCTTTCAGAAAATTTAAAAGATTTTTCTGGTGGCAATGAAGTAAATAAAGCTATTTTTATTCCTGCTTTTACTGATGGTCTGATTACGACTAATCGCTATGGCTTATTGTTGACTCAAGACGGTGGAAGAACTTGGTCCGCTTATAAACTTTTAACTTCTCCCGGTGCGGCCGAGATTAAAACTTTAGCGATCGATCCTTTTAATTCAAATGTCATTTATTATATTTCTGGTGCTACTTTATATAAAACTATTAATGGCGGCGCAAATTGGATGACAAAATCAATCCCTAGCAAACAAAAAGTCAATGATTTAATTGTTGATCCGGTCAATTCAAACATTCTTTATTTAACTTATCAAAAAGAGCCCAAAAAATATGGTTTCTAATGAAGTCATAAAAAAAACGCAGGAAGATTTTACTAAGGCAATGAATTTCTTGAACAATGATCTAAAAAGTTTGAGGACAAACCGAGTGACGAGCGATTATCTTAAACATCTTAAGGTTGATGTTTATGGAGTAAACACGCCCATTGAGCAGATAGCAAGTTTCTCTCTTCTTGAACCACGAACTATTGTAATAGAACCATGGGACAAAAATGTTTTAAAAGAAATAGAGAGGACCGTTGCCGCTGCTAATTTAGGAGTTTCTCTTTCTGTGAAAGAAAATAGGGCTTACGCCGCTTTTCCGCCCTTAAGCGAGGAAACAAGAAAACATTTATTAAAGATTCTCAAAGAAAAATTAGAGAGCGCTAGCCATTCTTTAAGGACTGTTCGTGATAAAACAAGATCTCAAATTGTTGAAGAAGAAAAAAATAAAAAAATTTCTCAAGATGAAAAATTTCGTTTATTCGAAGAATTAAATAAATTAACCTCAGAAAAAGAAGCAGAGATAGTTGCTATCGGACAAAGAAAAGGGAGAGAAATTACGATCGTATGATGAGATTAGAAATTTTAAACAGTTCGGCCCTGAGCTCACTACCGAAGGGCTCACTGCCGAAGGGTTTTAAATTTTAGATTAAGTTTAAAAATTAGAAATTAGAAATTAGAAATTTTAAGTATATGCTTGCAATTAAATTATCAAGAAAAGGAAAAAAGAATCAGCCATTTTTTCGAGTCATTATTTTAGAGAAAACTAAAGACCCTTGGGGAGATTTTTTGGAGGACTTGGGACTTGTTGATCCTCTTCATAAAAAGATTTCTCTTAAAGTAGAAAGGATAAAATATTGGTTGTCTCAGGGCGCTCAGCCAACACCCACTGTTCATAATTTATTAGTCAATCAAAAGGTGATTGAAGCGCCAAAAATGAGAGTTTCAAAGAAACATAAAGAAACAAAAAAAGAAGAGGTAAAACCGACAGAGAAAAAAAAAGAAGCTTGACATTTTTTTTAAATTCTTTATAATTAAACTACCTTTAAAAATATATTAAAAGTTTAATTTCAAGGTTCCTGAGCGAAGCGAAGGGTTCTTATAGCTCCGCATAAATAATTATTCAATAGGAGCTTCAAGGTTCTGCGAGCGAAGCGAGCAGGTTCTTATACTAATTTTACAATAGAATAAAATTACAAAAAGCATAAATTCTGAAATTAAAGTGAGAAAGGTCGATTTCAGAAAAATTCAGAAAAAGAAATTAAATCATTATTACACTAACTATGGCTAAAGAAATGATCGATCAAGAAGTTCTTGAAACAATTGTTAAAGCGCTTGCCAATCATCCGGAAGACGTGAAAATTAACCGGGTTGTTGATGAAATGGGCGTTCTTCTTTCTTTAAAAGTGCATCCTGAAGATATGGGTCAAATAATCGGCAAAGAAGGTTCAACTGCTCGAGCGATTAGGACGATTATTAGAATTATCGGCCTAAAAAATAAAGCGAGAGTTAACTTGAAGATTGAAGAACCAGAAGGTTCAACCAGAGTAAGAAGAACTGCAAGTGCTAGCACTACCGACGAAGATTTGAAGCTCTAAATTAATTGTCAAAAAGGAAACCGCTGCCTTTTTGGCAGCGGTTTTTTTTCTTTAATTGATTTAAAATCTAAAATTTAAAATTTCTCATTTGTGTTGACAATTGACATCATTACCATCTTCCCTGAAGCATTCAATTCTTATTTTAATGTTTCCATTTTAAAACGCGCTCAGGAAAAAAATTTAATTAAAATAAAACTTCATAATTTAAGGAACTGGGCAAAAGACAAGCGTAAAACAGTTGATAACAAGCCTTACGGAGGTAGCCCAGGAATGATTTTAACGGTTGATGTGCTTTATAGAGCAATTAAATTTTTAAAAAAAATAAAAGCAAAAAGAAGAAGAGTTGTTTTATTAACGCCGACTGGAAAAATTTTTAATCAAAAAATAGCAAAAAAATTTTCTAAATTAGATCAACTTATATTAGTTTGCGGTCATTACGAAGGAATTGATAAAAGAGTAGAAAAATTTGTTGACGAAAAAATTTCTATTGGACCATACGTCTTGACAGGAGGAGAATTACCGGCCATGATCATAGCCGACGCGGTGACTAGATTGATTAAAGGAGTAATTAAGGAAAAATCTTTAGAAGAAGAAACTTTTTCGGTAGAAAAAGAGGGGAAGAATAAATTAGAAATTAGAAATTCGAAATTAGAAATTTTTCTGGAATATCCTCAATATACAAGACCAGCGATCTTTACTTATAAAAGTGAATCTGGTAAAATAAGAAAGCTTTCAGTGCCGAAAATTTTGAGATCAGGCGATCATCAAAAAATTAAAGAATGGAGAACGAAACACTAATAATTTTCAATTATCAATGATCAATTATCAATAAAAGCTCTTTAACAATTAATAGTTAATTTAGAAAGTTTATCAAAGACAGGAAAGGACCGTTCACGCAGAAATCTTTAAAAAGATTTCTGCGCGACTGAAACGTTTAATTTCCTTCGGAAATTATTACGTTTCATTTTTTTCTTTTTTAAATCAAATTCTTTTAATGAGAGTTTGATCCTAGCTCAGAATGAATGCTGGCGGCGTGTATAAGGCATGCAAGTCGAACGGTCCCGCAGCAATGCGGGACAGTGGCAAACGGGTGAGTATAACATAAGTAATCTACCCTTTTCTCAAACATAACTTACCGAAAGGTGAGCTAATATTTGATGGTCTTGTTTTGCAAAAGCTAAACAAGTAAAGAACATCGCAAGATGTTTGGAGAGGGAGGAACTTATGCTCCATCAGGTAGTTGGTAGGGTAATGGCCTACCAAGCCAATGACGGATAGCAGGTGTAAGAGCATGATCTGCCTCACTGGGACTGAGACACTGCCCAGACTCCTACGGGAGGCTGCAGTCAAGAATCTTCCTCAATGGCCGAAAGGCTGAAGGAGCGACGCCGCGTATAGGAAGAAACCCTTCGGGGTGTAAACTATTTTTCTGGGGGAGCACATCCGAGAGTACCTCAGGAATAAGTCGCTGCTAACCTCGTGCCAGCAGCAGCGGTAAGACGAGGGCGACAAGCATTATTCGGATTTATTGGGCGTAAAGCGTGTGTAGGCGTCCTATTACATCTTCTATTAAAACCCTTAGCTTAACTAAGAGGCCATAGAAGAAATGGACAGGATTGAGACTGGGAGAGGCAAGTGGAATTACCGGTGTAGGGGTAGAATCCGTTGATATCGGTAAGAACGCTAAAAGCGAAGGCAGCTTGCTAGAACAGTTCTGACGCTGAGACACTAAAGCGTGGGGAGCAAAAAGGATTAGATACCCTTGTAGTCCACGCCTTAAACTATGGATGCTAGATATTGAAAGTGTCGACCCTTTCAGTGTCGTTTATAGAATAGCTAACGCGTTAAGCATCCCGCCTGGGGAGTACGGCCGCAAGGCTAAAACTCAAAGGAATAGACGGGGACCTGCACAAGCGGTGGATCATGTGGTTTAATTCGACGATAAACGAGAAACCTTACCAGGACTTGACATTCTACTAGTAAGTCGATGGAAACATTGGCTGACCGTTAAATCGGCGAGTAGAACAGGTGCTGCATGGTTGTCGTCAGCTCGTGTTGTGAAATGTACCTTTAATTAGGAAAACGAGCGCAACCCTTGTCCTTAGTTGCTCCGACGTAAAGTCGGAGGGAATCTAAGGAGACTGCCGGTGATAAACCGGAGGAAGGAGAGGATGACGCCAAATCAGCATGGCCTTTATGTCCTGGGCTACACACATGATACAATGGTCGGTACAAAGGGTAGCAAAGTCGTAAGATGAAGCTTAATCCCATCAAAGCCGGCCTCAGTTCGGATTGAAGTCTGAAACTCGACTTCATGAAGCTGAAATCGCTAGTAACCGTATATCATCACGGTACGGTGAATACGTTCTCAGGTCTTGTACTCACAAAATCTGCGCCGAGCAGGTTACTTAACTAAATGGTTAAAATCCATTCCTCCGTTTTCCTGAACGGAGCGCAGCCAAAGGATAGTCAATAATTGTGAAATTATTGGCAGAGGATCCGGTGGCAAACAATAGCCTAAATAATTAAACGAGTGATCGATCCACGGTTGGGTGGTGAGCGTGGAGAAGATTAAAATAACAACTCGGTTTGGGATGTTGGGAATAGCAGAGTAACTAACCTCGGGAGATCTGACGTTGTGGCTTCACTTTAAAAGTGATATAATTAAACTAACGCAGCGTCAGAAGTCAGCTGGTTCATAGTAGTTTAAGTCATCTTAAATGAAGGGACCACTCTAATGTATCAATATGTTAAAAGAAAGTTATATTCTTGGTTTAGTTGATGGAGAAGGGAGTTTTACTGTTTTTGTCCGCAATGCCAAGGCATTACAAGAAAGATATCGAAAAAGAAGAGTTAGAATAGAACCAAAATTTTATCTCAAGATTGTTGAAAGCGATAAGAAAATTCTTTACGAGCTTAAAAATTTTTTTGGTTGTGGTCATGTTTATTTTCAGAAAGATACTCGAAGAAATCACAAGAATTGTTATCGTTATGAAGTGTCAAGTCGAAACGATTTGGTAAAAATCATAGTTCCCTTTTTTAAGAGACATTCTTTAATGTTTCCTTCAAAAATAAAAGATTTCAAAATCTTTTGTCAGATTATGAAAGCAATTAAAAGAGGTGAACATTTAAGCAAGAAGGGATTGACAAGGTTGTATAAGTTAAAACAAAAAATGCATTAGAGCTCGCCCAGTGCGGGAAAACCGCTCGCTGGGTGGGAACATCAATTTCTATGTTTATAGGAAGATAATCGCCCGTCACGCCAAGAGAGTCGGTAATGCCCGAAGTCCCGCGAATGCGGGATGAAGGTAGGATCGATGATAGGGGCGAAGTCGTAACAAGGCACCCGTAGCGGAAGCTGTGGGTGGAAATACCTCACAAAAAATAATAAGGTCGAGTCCTTTCTTGTCTTTGATAAGCTTTCTATTTTTTTAGTCAGTCTGCCCCGTAGTAGAACCAAGTTCACTACGGGGTTTGCTATTTTTTTTATTATTGATATAATAAAAATTAAAGAATTATCAATTTCCAATTTCCAATTTTCAAATTTGATTTTTAATTTTTAATTTAATAAACTTTTATGCTTTTTTCTTATAAATCAAAAGATGTATTTGGAAAGTCAATTAATGGCTCAATTGAGGCTTTAAATCAAGAAGAAGCGGTTGACGCTCTGTCTCGTCGAGGTTTGACCATTATTAGTTTGAAAGAAGCGACTTTTGGCATAGTCAAACGTGTCGGTGAGCCGTTCTTTATCACTAAGGGCGTTAAACTAAAAGATTTAGTTTTTGCTAATCGTCAACTTTCAATGATGATCTCCGCCGGTCTTCCTTTGGTTGAAGCATTAGAGATTTCTTCTGGTCAACAGAGTAATAGATATTTGAAGTATGTATTTTTAAAACTAGCTGACGAAGTTCGCGGTGGGGCAAGATTTTCAAGTGTCTTAACTCATTATCCCCACATTTTTGATGGGTTTTTTGTCAACATGATTAAAGCTGGTGAAGAGTCTGGTAAATTAAAAGAGGTTTTAAATTATTTAGCTGATGAGGGAGAGAAACGGTATAATTTAAAAAAAAGACTGCAAGGGGCGATGATCTATCCAATTTTTGTTTTGATAAGCGTCATCATCGTTCTTGTTGTTTTAATGGTGGTGGTATTGCCAAATTTGTCTTCTGTTTTATCAGAAGCAAATGTTGCTTTACCGTTACCGACAAGAATGACAATTGCCTTTAGTAATTTTTTTGTTAAAAATTATATATTATTTACTCTCACCCTCGCTTTGGCAGTCTTTGTCATTTTTGTTTTAGCTAGAAGTAAAACTGGAAGAGTAATTTTAGATAGAATTATTTTTAGATTGCCTGTTGTCGGAGAGCTAATGCAAACGGTCTATTTAACCCGTCTTACCCAGAGCCTTTCTACTCTTTTAGTTGGCGGCCTGCCTATCATTGCCGCTTTAGAAATTACAGCAAAAGTAGTTAACAATGATCTTTATAAAAAAATAATTTTAGAAACAGCTAAAGAAGTGGAGGCAGGCCATTCCATTGCGTCGGTTTTTTTAAAATCAAAAGATGTTCCTAAAACTTTATCATCTTTAATTGTCGTTGGTGAAAAAACAGGTAAATTAGATGAGGTACTGTCTCGGATGGCTGATTTTTATAATCGTGAAGTAGATAGAACTTTGGCCAATATTGTTTCTTTGCTTGAGCCGATTATTATTATTTTTTTGGGATTAGTCGTCGCTTTTATTGCGATGGCTGTCATTATGCCGATGTACAGCTTGACCGCTTCAATCTAATGCGTTCCGTTCATTCACCCCGTTAGATTTATGGGCGGTTAGCTCAGTGGTAGAGCATTGCATTCACATTGCAGGGGTCATAGGTTCAAATCCTATACCGCCCACCAGAGGATCTAAAAGAAAATCTAACGGGGCAAGTCGGAAAGGTCGCAGGCCGCAGGTACCTGCATTGCCCACCATGAACCAAAATTGTCAAAGGCAACACGGTTCATGGCAGATAATTAATAATATTATGATTTTTGAAGTTTTTCTTGATCAGCTTACTCTAAATCTTTCACAAGAAAGAAAAATTAGTTTTGCCTCTAAGGCCGCGAAGGAGGGGGCGATGGCCAAGGGGGCCGGGGTAAAATTACAGGAAGAGTTATTTTTAGAAAAAACAATTGGAGTTTTTACTCAGAATGAATTGACTCAAAAGATAGAAAGGGCAATCGAAAATAAAAAGCCTCTTAGAATTAAACACGGTATTGACCCAACCTCAAAAGGGTTACATTTAGGCCATTATGTAGTTTTAAGAAAACTAAGAGTTTTGCAGAAGCTAGGGCATCAAATTATTTTTTTAGTGGGTGATTTTACGGCGATGATTGGCGATCCCTCAGACAAAGCTTCGGAAAGAAAGCCTTTAACTGAAGAAGAAGTTAAAGAAAACGTGAAGGGATTTAAAAAGCAAATTGGAAAATTTTTAGATCTCTCAGGCCAGAGGGGGTTAAAAGGAGTAAAAATGGTTTATAACAGTCAATGGTTGAAAAAAATGTCTTTAAATAAATTTTTGCCTTTGACTTCCCTAATCACTGTTTCGCAAATGCTTGAAAGAGAGAACTTTGCCAAACGTTTTAAAGAGAACAAACCAATCTCTATTAGAGAATTCCTTTATCCTTTTCTTCAGGGCTATGATTCAGTTGAGTTGGAAGCTGATATAGAAATAGGGGGAACTGATCAAACCTTTAATATGTTGGTTGGGAGACAGATTCAAGAAGTTTATCATCAAAAACCTCAAGTGGTGATTACTTTGCCGCTGCTTTTAGATATCCAAGGCAAAAAAATGAGCAAGAGCGTAGGTAATTGTATTTTTTTAGCCGACAAACCTGGAGATATTTTTGGCAAAATTATGTCCATTTCGGACAACTTATTAAAAGATTATTTTTTATTTTTAACTGACATTTCTTTTTCCGACTGGCAGAGAATTGAAAACGAGATGAAGATTGGTTATAATCCAAAGAAGATAAAAGAAGTTTTAGCACAACTTGTCACTGCAGAACTTTATACATCGGAGATTGCGATAACTGAGAAAGAAAAATTTAATCGACTTTTTAGTCAAAAGATAATAACCTCCAAAGACGTTCAAGAAATAATTACTGAGCGGCCTATCAAGTTGATAGATCTGCTTTTAGAAAAAAAGATAATTAAGAGCAAGAGTCAGCTCAGAAGGCTGATCACTGAAAAAGCTATAAAATTAATTAAAGGGAACAAACAAACTACTATCAGTAATCCTGATTATTTAATTAAAGAATCAGGCTCTATCTTTAAAGTCGGCAAAAAGATATTTATTAAAGTAGTTTTTTAAGTGTTGTCCTTAATTTTATGTATCCATTTTTGATTTGTGGATAACTCCCCCTGTTTTTTTTTTTTTTGAATTGCTATAATAAATAAACACAAATTAAACAAAAATTAATTTATGATGAAAAAACAAAGCTTTACTCTCATTGAACTTCTAGTTGTCATCGCGATCATTGGCATCCTGGCCGCCATTGCCATACCTTCCCTGAGTAATGTCCGGGCCAAGGCTAGGGATGCCAGGCGTGTGGCTGATCTTGACCAACTAGCCAAAGCCATGGAGCTTTATTACAGCAACTATAACCACTATCCTATTGATGCTTCGGGCTGTATTGATCGGATAACGGATAACCCTTTAACCACTGACACCACTTCTTTACCAATATTTTTTACTAACCAGTATATGGCAAAACCACCTAAAGATCCTTCACCAAATAAATATTGCTATTATTACCAATCAGACTCTACGGGCGGGAATTACAAAATCGTTGCTAATCTTGAGAAAGACACTGAGAAAGAAGCCAATGATAACGGAACGGAGGGAGATTGAATACTATGAAATTTATGCCGGACCAACTGGCAGTGGTCAAGTGATTGATCCGGAAGGCGACGCTTTCATCGCTGCGATGGGCGGCGTGGGCGGCGTACTAAGCAATGTTGCCACTGTAACTTCTGCAACTTATACCGTAAGTGCTGGCGGAACGAATACTGAAACTATTAGCAATGTTCCTTCAGGAATATCAAAAGCCACTTTCTTGGCTGCTTTAGCTAAAGGTCAAGCCAATCAGACTTGGAATAGCGCAGGGATAGCCGACACAGTGGTATTTAATAACACTTTAGTGGTTACGGCTCAGGACGGAACAACATTTGTAACTTATACCGTTACATATTCCCTTCGAGAGACCGGCCCTGCAGGCGGATTGATCTTCTACGATAAAGGCAGTTATTCTGGTAGCCCGAGTTGGCGGTATCTGGAAGCGGCTCCAAGCGATCAAAGTACAGCCGAATGGGGCTGCGTTTGGACAACAATTTCAGGAGCCGATGGAACAGCAGTAGGAACAGGAAATCAAAATACAATTGACATCATGGCGGGTTGTGGTACCGCAGGTATAGCCGCCAGACTTTGTGGCAATTTGGAATTAGGCGGCTATGGCGACTGGTTTCTACCATCAAAGGACGAACTCGCTGCGATGTACACAAACCTGAAACAATACGATGTTGGCGGTTTTCTTGTTACTGGTTACGCCTATTGGAGTTCGTCAGAGATCAATGCAGACGACGCGTGGCTCCAGTACTTTAACGATGGCTTCCAGGTCAGCAACGGCAAGGGCTGGGCAAACTCTGTGCGTGCTGTTCGGGCTTTTTAACAATTTATCTATTTAACAATTTTGTTCCCGTGGAGTTGGTCGAAATTTTTTTTATAGAAAATAGGCGTCAACTCTATTTTTGAATGTGTGAAATACTGCAAGACCTGCAAACTTCGCAAGAAAATGCTGACCCAAAGTTTGTCAGTGTACTTTTGGAATTATGTTTATATCTCTGATGATTACAGTAAACTTGTTTTAAGAGTTCGTAAAATTTAAAATTGGAAGCATTATCGAAGAAGTATTGTTAAAGTCGAGTTTTGATAGTTTGGAAATAGTAAGGTTTTTATTTTTAAGAAAATCTGATATAATATATTAAAAATTCTATGCCCGAATTACCTGAAGTAGAAACAATTAAAAATCAGCTTAAGGAAAAAATTCTTGGTAAAACAATAAAGGAAGTTAAAGTAAAACTTCCTAAAATGATAAAAGGGTCAACGGTAAAAGAATTTATTGCCAAAATTAAAGGAGCGAAGATTAAAGACATTGCTCGCAGAGCCAAATTACTTATCATCTCTTTGTCTAATGGCTTTAGCCTGTTAATTCACTTAAAATTGACAGGACAAATTATTTACCCCCACACCAAAGATTTCGGTGTGGGGGTTGATAGTCTCCCCCTCCGGTGGAAAAAATACACTCATTTCATTTATTTTTTTTCTGATGGAAGCGCTTTGTTTCATAATGATTTACGACAATTTGGCTACGTAAGATTGATTAAAACAGCAAATCTGCCAAAATTTTTCTTAGAAGAAAAATTTGGACCAGAGCCTTTAGAAAAAGATTTCACTTTAGAAAAATTTAAAAAAATTATTTTAGGAAAGACCAGGCAAAAAATAAAGCCTCTTTTAATGGATCAAAATTTTATTGCTGGCGTGGGGAATGTTTATGCTTCCGAAATCTGTTTTTGTGCAAAAGTTTTACCAATCAGGGTAGTGGGGAGTCTTAAAGATGAGGAAATAAAACATGTTTATCAATGTCTGATTAATATTTTACAGGAAGCAATAAAATTTAAAGGAACCTCAGCTGATACTTATGTAGATCTCTATGGAAGAGAAGGGAAATATCTATCAAAATTAAAAGTTTATGGAAGAGAGGGAGAGAAATGTTTGAAGTGTGGGGGTAAAATTAAAAGAATTGCACTGGGAGGGAGGGGGACGTTTTATTGTTCTAAATGTCAGAAATAGAAATTGTAAAGAAGCCGTTTTTTTTAAAACGGCTTCTTTATTTATAATTATCCTCCTTTTTAAAAGTTAATCATGGAAATGTATTTCATGATTAAAAAATTTCTCCAAAATTGGGAGAAGTTTTTCTTTGTCGTTTCCATCTATTTCAAAATTTAGTTCAGTCCCTGGTTCAGCTGCTAAGGATAGCAACTCTAACGGACAGTGAGCTGATACTATTTCATGATGACCATTCTTTTTTACCATAACAATTGCATCGTGCGTCTTAACTTTTTTTACCAGAGCAATCGCGTGTCTCATGGCCAAACCGGACTTGTTGTTAATAACGACGTTCAACTTTATCATTCTTCATCACCTCCTTTTTGGTATTTTTATTATAACTTATTTTTTATTTTTGTCAACCCCGGGCTTGTTAAATTAAAATAAAGTGTTAAAATATTAAAGAGATGAAAAACAAATCTAAAATTATTATTTCTCAAGAAATACAGGAAGATCTTGCAGTTGAAAGAACCCTTCGACCTCGGACTTTGGACGAATTTGTTGGTCAAGAAAAATTAAAGGAAAGTTTGCAGATCTCAATTGAAGCAGCGAAACAGAGAAAAGAACCGGTTGACCACATTCTTTTTGCTGGCGCGCCAGGTCTTGGGAAAACTTCTTTATCTTATATCATCGCTCATGAGGAGAACGTGAATATCAAAGTAACTTCTGGGCCAGCGCTGGGGAGAGTAGGCGATTTAGCCGCGATTATTACGAACTTACAGGAGAATGATATACTTTTTATTGACGAAATACATAGTCTTAATAAATTAGTTGAAGAATCTTTTTATCCGGTGATGGAAGAATTTGGTTTAGATCTAATTTTAGGTAAAGGGGTGGGCGCTAAAAATTTACGTCTTAATCTTCCTCATTTTACTTTAATTGGTGCGACAACTAAGCCGAGCCTTCTTTCATCTCCTCTGCGTGATCGTTTTGGTTTTTTTTATCAGCTTAATTATTATCAAGAAGAGGATATAGAAAAAATAATTAAACGCTCTGCTAAAATTTTAAACATAGAAATAGACGACGAAGCGGTAAGAGAAGTTGCTCTTCGTTCTCGTTTCACGCCGCGAGTTGCTAATCGGCTTTTAAAAAAAGTAAGAGATTTTGCTCAAGTAAAAAATAGAAAAATCGATAAATATTTAGTTGATGAAGCACTTTTAATGTTTGAGATAGATAATAAAGGTCTGACTGAGACAGATAGAAGGATTTTAAAAATAATTATTGAAAAATTTGATGGCGGTCCTGTTGGTTTAAAAACCCTCTCTGTGATTTTAGGCGAGGATATTAATTCTTTAGAAGATATTTACGAACCGTATCTATTGCAAATAGGTTTTTTAGAAAGAACACCAAGAGGAAGAAGAGCGACGAAAAAAGCTTCTAAGTATTTAGGATACGAAAAAGGATTATTTTAAATTTTGACATGGAACAAACTAAACTACAAAAAAGTAAAATAATTTCTTTTAAAAAAGCAAGTTTTTATTGTTTGATTATTTTCATTTTATCTTTTACCGCTGGTTTTTTGCTTCAGCGCAATATTTTTAGGAACGAAAAATCAATTGTTAATTTAAAAGAAGAAAATTTTATTAATCAGGAACTATTTCAAAGCGTTGAGTCATACATTAAAAAAAATTATATTAAACAGCCGGTTGACAACAAAATTCTCTTCTATGGAGCGATCAAGGGAATGGCTGAAAGTTTAGATGATCCTTATTCTGTTTTTTTAGATCCAGAAGAAATGTCTAAATTTTTAGAAGGGATGGCTGGCGAATTTCAAGGAGTTGGCATAGAAATTGGTATTAAAAACGATGTGCTGACCGTGATTGCTCCGCTTGACCAGACGCCGGCTCAAAAAGCAGGTATCCAGGCTGGAGATAAAATTTACGCCATTGACAAGAAAAGCGCCAGCGGGATGTCGCCAGATGAAGCAGCGACTTTAATTCGAGGGGAGAAAGGAACACCTGTTGTTTTAACTATTTGGCGAAAAGGATGGGAGCAGCCTAAAGATTTTGAAATTATCAGAGAAGTAATAAAAGTTAAAACGGTTAAATGGGAGACAAAAGGAAAAGATATCGCTTATTTAAAAATTTCTACTTTTAGTGATAAGACTTGGCAAGAATTTAAAAAAACTGCTTCAGAAATTTTAGCAGCGAAACCAAAGGCCTTGATTCTTGATTTAAGAAACAATTCTGGCGGTTATTTAGAAACCGCGGTTGACATTGCTGGTTATTGGACAAGAAACAGCATTGTCACTTTTTCAGAGAATGCCAAAGGGGAGAAAAAAGAATATCGGGCAAAAGGAAGAGGAGAGTTTGCTGGCCTTAAAATCGTTGTTTTAATTAATGAAGGCTCTGCTTCTGGAGCAGAAATTTTAGCTGGCGCCCTAAAGGATTACAAAAAAGCCGTCTTAATAGGCGAGACGACTTTTGGCAAAGGATCTGTTCAAGAAATGGAAGCTTATCAAGATGGTTCTGGTTTGAAGCTGACCGTGGCTCATTGGTTCACGCCTACCGGTTCTTTAATTGATGAGATAGGGATAAAACCAGATATCGAGGTTATTTCTACTTTTGAAGACTTTAATAAAGACAAAGATCCACAACTTGAAAAGGCTTTAGAATATTTAAAGAATATTTAAGTTTTGATGACACTAATTTCTTTAATTTGTCTTAATTTTCCAGTAAAGTTTTTAATTTTTCTTTTTTTAAACTTTACTTTTCCTTCTTTTAAGGCATAAAGAGTGTCGTCTCCTCCTCTTTTTACGTTTAAACCAGGGTGAAATTTAAAGCCTCTTTGTCGGATTAAAATCATTCCAGGCTTTACTTTTTCTCCTTCTCCCACTTTTACGCCGAGTCTTTTTGCAATTGAATCTCTACCTAAAGTTGAAGATCCTCCTGCTTTTTTGTGAGCCATATAATATATTAAATTCTAAATCTTGAAATTATTATATATTAATATAGAAATTCGTCAATCGTAGATAAACGCTAATCACAAACAACAAATAACTAATAACTTATAATTAAACTACCTTAAATATATTAGAAGTTTAATTTCAAGGTTCCTGAGCGAAGCGAAGGGTTCTTATAACTAATAACAAAAAATTTTTATTGTAAGTTGTCAGTTGTAAGTCCCGCCATAGCGGGATTCCGCTGAGGCGGGGTTGTAAAGTTAATACCATACTCTCTATGAAAGAAATTTTAATCCAAATCCGTAAAGCGCAATTTTTTAAGGAAAGAAAATTTTTATTTTTATTTTTATTTTCTTTGTTTTTGAATTTTTTTATTTGGTTTTATCTTCTTATTAATCACCGGCTTTATTTGTTCAAGACGCCACTCACTGGTTTGATTATTTTAGTGATTAATTTTATTCTAGGTTTTAAATTCTATCTTGATCAAAAGAAATCATTAGCCGAATTATTATTTTATAGTTTTTTAATTATTCAATTTATTCTTCTGCTTAGCTTATTTATTTCTTGATTTTTTAATTTTGATTTTAATATGTCCCTTACTTTTTATATTACCAAATTTCTTATTATTTCTGGCTTAGCCTTTATTTTAAGTTTTATCTGGGTCCCTTTTCTTGATAAATTTTTGCATCAACATAAATTAGTCAAACAAATTAGATCATCTTCGTCTGCTCCTATTTTTTATAATTTACATAAAAATAAAAAAGAAACTCCGACATCGGCCGGTTTGTTAATTTGGCTAACAGTAGCAATCTTAACTCTCTTATTTTATTTTTTATCTCGTTTTACTGATATAGATTTTTTTAAGTCATTTAATTTTTTATCAAGAGGAGAAACCTTTTTGCCTCTAGGCGCGCTTGTCGCTTCGGCTCTTGTCGGCTTAGTTGATGATCTTTTAAATATTAAAGGTATTGGTCCTAATGGGGGTGGGTTGAAAGTGCGACATCGTTTAATTCTTTACACTCTGATTGCTCTTTTTGGCGCTTGGTGGTTTTATTTTAAGCTTGATTGGGATATAATTCGGATTCCATTTATAGGAACTTTTAATCTTGGCCTTTGGTATGTTTTACTTTTCGTTTTCATTATTGTGGCAACTTCTTTTTCAGTGAATGAAACAGATGGGCTTGACGGTTTGGCTGGTGGTGTTCTTCTTATTTGCTTTGGAGCTTATGCTATTATTTCTTTTTTTCAGGGCAGATATGACTTGGTTTGTTTTTGTGGAGCGATTATCGGTTCTTTAACAGCTTTTTTGTGGTTTAATATTTATCCGGCAAGATTTTTTATGGGTGACACTGGAGCGATGTCTTTAGGAGTAGTTTTGGGAATTATTGCGATGCTAACTAATGAATTTTTACTTTTACCTTTCATTGGTTTTATTTTGGCGTTTGAATCTCTTTCAGTTGTCATTCAAGTTTTGTCAAAAAAAATTAGAAAGAAAAAAATTTTTCTTTCCACGCCGATTCATCATCATTTTGAAGCTATTGGTTGGCCAGAGCCAAAAGTAGTGATGCGTTTTTGGTTAATTAGCGTGGTGGGAGCGGGAGCAGGACTAATAATTTTTCTTTTAGAACAACTACTTTAACCAAATGTCAAAGAAGCAAGGTGATCAAATTTTTTTATTTTGTTTTTTTATTCTGATTATTATTGGTTTGATTGTTTTGACTTCAGTAAGTTTTGGTCAAGCCTGTCAAAGATTTAATGATTGTTATTTTTATCTTAAACATCAACTATTAAGGGGTTTTTTGCCTGGAGTTTTATTTTTTTTATTTTTTTCAATTTTAAATTATCATCATTTAAAAAAAATCGCTTTGCCATTTTTGGTTTTATCTATTATTCTTTTAGTTGTTTTATTTATTCCTGGTGCGGGCATTTTCCACGGTTCTTCGGTCCAGTGGCTTGATTTAAAATTAATTTCTTTTCAACCATCGGAAATTGTTAAATTGAGCTTAATAATTTATTTATCTTCTTGGTTGGTTAAGAATGCAGAAGGTACTGAGGAGCAAAAGCGACGAAGCAAGAAAACTAAAAAAAGTTTTTTATTTTTTATTATTTTTTTAGGGTTGATTGAGTTTTTGATTATTAAACAACCTGACTACGGCGCAGCCACCATTATTTTTATTTTTTCTTTGATTCTTTATTTTGCTGCTGAGACGCCCATATTCCATTCCATTATTTTTTTAGTTGGAGGGATTCTTTCTTTTTTTATTTTAATATTTTTTTCTCCTTATCATTTATCGCGAGTCACTACATTTTTAAACCCTGCCCTTGAACCAGGTCAGGCTGGTTATCAAATCAATCAAGCGCTTTTAGCGATTGGCGCCGGCGGACTTTTTGGCAGGGGGTTAGGACATTCGATCCAGAAATTTTTTTATTTGCCAGAAGTGATCAGTGATTCTATCTTCGCCGTTATGTCTGAAGAGCTAGGTTTCATTTTAACCGTTTTAATTCTTGGTTTATATCTTTATCTGACTTATCGAATATTTAAGGTGGCCGCTAAAGCCCCTGATAAATTTGGGCAATTACTTGCTGTTGGTATTGGCTCTTGGTTTATTGTTCAATCTTTAATCAATATGGCCGGGATGTTAAATCTCTTGCCTCTGGCCGGAGTCACTCTTCCTTTCATCAGTTATGGGGGAACAAGCTTTTGTGTTTTTTCTGCTGCTTTTGGCATTGTTTATAATATTTCAAGACAGAAAAAGCATTGACAATAATTTTGTTTTTGTTATTATTATAAGGCCACAATGAAAGGGGATTAAACGAGGATTTTTTTTATTTATTGACAAAATTTTTTAAAATTTTATAATATATCTATGCCAACAATCAATCAATTAATTTCTCAAGGGAGGAAAAAAATTAGTAAAAAATCAAAGACCCCGGCCTTGAAAAGAACATTAAATGTCCTGAGAAGAAAATATAGAGAAGAAGAAAAAGGTCATCCTTTTTTAAGAGGAATTTGTTTGAACGTGACGACGGTCACGCCCAAAAAACCAAATTCTGCTTTAAGAAAGGTGGCAAGAGTCAGACTTTCTAATGGAATGGAGGTCACTGCTTATATTCCTGGAGTTGGTCATAACCTTCTTGAGCATTCAGTGGTTTTAATTAGAGGAGGAAGAATTAAAGATTTGCCTGGTGTCAGATATCATATCGTCAGAGGTGTTTACGACGCCGGTGGAGTGGAAGGCAGAAAGCAGGGAAGATCTCGCTATGGAGCGAAAAGAACGAAATAACTATATCAAATTAAAATGTCTAATTACTTAATTTTTAAACAGAGATATGCGTCATAAAAAAGTTTCAAAAAGAAAAATTTCTCCTGATCCTAAATATCAAAGCGAACAAATCGCTAAATTTATCAATTATATTATGCGAAGAGGAAAAAAGACCGTCGCTCAAAAAATAGTTTATGGAGCCTTAGATTTAATTAAAGAAAAAACAAAGAAAGACCCTCAAGAAACATTTAATCAGGCAATTATAAATATTACTCCATCTGTGGAAGTGAAAAGCAGAAGAATCGGGGGCGGCAATTATCAAGTACCTATCCCGGTCGAGAGAGAGAGAGGCTTTGCGTTGTCATCTCGTTGGCTCCTTGATGCTGCTCAAGGCCGAAAAGGGAAGCCAATGATGGAAAAACTGGCAAATGAAATTTTAAGCGCCTTAAAGGGCGAAGGAGCAGCGATTAAGAAAAAAGAAGATGTTCATCGCATGGCTGAGGCAAACAAAGCTTTTGCTCATTTCGCGCGATTTGGCAGACATAAATCTGTTATGCTTTAATTATAAGAACCTACTCGCTTCGCTCGCAGAACCTTGAAATTAAATCTACTATTTAAAATTACGCCAAGGTAATTTAATTATATGAAGAGAGAATATAAATTAGATCAGGTTCGCAATATTGGTATTATCGCTCACATTGATGCTGGGAAGACAACAACCACAGAGAGAATTTTATTTTATACTGGCAAGAAACATAAAATAGGGGAGGTTCATGAAGGAGAAGCAGAAATGGATTGGATGAAAGAAGAAAAGGAACATGGTGTCACCATCACCGCCGCGGCGACTACTTGTTTTTGGACACCGGCAGATTATAAAACTTGTCAGATTAATATTATTGATACCCCTGGTCACATTGATTTTACAGCTGAAGTTCAAAGATCATTGCGAGTGCTTGATGGCGGAGTCCTGATTTTCGATGGCGTTTCGGGAGTCGAATCACAATCAGAAACAGTCTTTCATCAGGCAGAAAAATTTGCCGTTCCTTTAGTCGCTTATATTAATAAACTGGATCGTTTAGGCGCTGACTTTTATGAGACCCTCAAACAAATCAGAGAGAGATTGCATCCGAGATCTTTTCCAATCCAACTTCCGATAGGGAAAGAATCTAGTTTTAAGGGGATAATTGATTTATTTGAGAGAAAAGCAAAAATTTATAAAGATGAATTAGGCAAAGAAATTAAAGAAGAAGAGGTACCTGCCGAATACAAAGAAGAGGTAGAAAAATATCGTCATGAATTAGTTGAAGCAATTGTTGAGCATAATGATAATTTAATGCCTCAATATCTGGAAGGCAAAGAAATATCTGTTAAAGACTTAAGAGAAGGCTTGCGTCAAGCAGTGATTAAAGCGCAAATAATCCCTGTCTTAGTTGGTTCTTCTTTAAAAAATAAAGGAGTGCAACCACTTTTAGACGCTGTTTGTTATTTTTTGCCTTCACCTCTTGACAAAGAAGCGATAGAAGGATTTGTTGCCGATGAAAAAACAACAAGGAAACCGGAAGATAGCGAATCTTTTAGTGCTTTAGTTTTTAAAATTGCGACCGATCCTTATGTTGGTCGTTTGTCATACCTCAGAGTTTATAGCGGAAAAATTTCTGCTGGCTCTTATGTTTTTAATCCAATTACTTCGAAAAAAGAAAGAATTAGTAGAATTTTAAGAATGCATTCTAATCATCGAGAGGAAATTGAAGAGGTTGCTACTGGCGATATTGCAGCAGTTATTGGTTTGAAAAATACCACCACTGGCGACACTTTATGTGACGAATCAGCCCCTATTATTTTAGAAAAAATTATTTTTCCAGAGCCAGTGGTTTCTGTGGCGGTTGAATCAAAAAATAAAATAGATCAAGAAAAATTAGGATTAGCTTTATCGCGGTTAACCAGTGAAGATCCAACTTTTAAAGTAAAAACCGATCAAGAAACTGGACAAACTATCATTTCCGGAATGGGAGAGTTTCAATTAAATATTATTATTGAACGTTTATTTAATGAATTTAAATTAGAAGTAAAAAAAGGAGCGCCGCAAGTTGCCTACAAAGAAACAATCACCCAAGAAGTGGAAAGCGAAGGAAAATATATTCATCAATCCGGTGGACGAGGACAATACGGTCATTGCTGGCTGAAACTTAAACCATTAGAAAGAGGCAAAAATTTTGAGTTTATTGATAAAATAAAAAGTGGAGCAATCCCTCAAGAATTTGTTCCAGCTATTAAGAAAGGAGTGATTGAAGCATTGACAGAAGGTCCTTTGGCGGGTTATCCGATAGTTGATATGGAGGTAACCGTTTTTGATGGTTCTTATCATGAAGTTGATTCTTCAGAGGCGGCTTTTAAAATTGCAGCTGCTCGAGCAATCAGAGAAGGTAGTTCAAGGGCCAAACCAGTTTTACTTGAGCCTATTATGAAGATCGAAGTGGTGGTGCCAGAAAAGCAATTAGGAGAAGTAATTGGCGATTTAAATTCACGGCGAGCTCAAATTGAAGGAACAAGAGTCAGGGGGCAAATGAGAGTTATTGATGCTCAAGTTCCTCTCGCAACAATGTTTAATTATATTACTAATTTACGCTCAATCACTGAAGGGAGAGGAAGCTTTACCATGGAGTTTTCAAAATATGAGAAAGTGCCTAACAATATTACGGAACAAATCGTGACTCCAAAAGCTTAGGGTGGGGCGGGGTGTGGAAAAATAGATAGTTGACAGATTTTTGTGTTATTGTTATAATTAAACTACCTTAAAAAATATATCTGAAGTTTAATTTCAAGGTTCCTGAGCGAAGCGAAGGGTTCTTATAATATATAAATATAATTTAATATTTTAACGAGGTTAAAATTATGGCAGAAAGAGAAAAATTTATTAGAGAAAAATCACACGTAAACATTGGCACCATTGGTCACGTTGACCATGGTAAAACTACTTTAACAGCCGCTATTCTTAAATGCTCAAAAGCAGCCGGCAGAAAGGCAGATGAAAAATCAGTGGATCAAATTGATAATGCGCCAGAAGAAAAAGAGAGGGGAATAACCATAGCTCTTGCTCACGTAGAATTTGAATCAGCTAAAAGACATTATGCTTTAATTGATTGTCCTGGTCATGCTGATTACGTTAAAAATATGATTACCGGCGCTGCGCAAATGGATGGAGCGATTTTAGTTGTCTCTGCTCCAGACGGACCAATGCCCCAGACGAGAGAACATATTCTTTTGGCTCGTCAGGTTGGCGTTCCTTCTCTTGTTGTCTTTCTTAATAAAACTGACATGGTCGAAGATAAAGAATTACTTGATTTGGTTAAAGAAGAGATTAAAGACCTATTAAAAAAATATCAATTTCCCGGCGATGAAATTCCGATTATTGAAGGCTCGGCGCTCAAGTCTTTAGAAGTTGGAGAATGCGAACCAATTTTAAAATTAGTGGAAACAGTAGATAATTATATCCCTGAACCTAAGCGAGATATAGGAAAACCATTTTTAATGCCAATTGAAGATATTTTTTCGATTGAAGGTCGAGGAACAGTGGTTACTGGCAGAGTAGAGAGAGGGAAGCTCAATCTAAATGATGAAGTAGAAATAGTTGGTTTAAGACCAACACAAAAAACAATCGTGACCGGTATTGAAATGTTTCGAAAATCACTTGATTATGCTCAGGCCGGTGACAACGTTGGCCTTCTTTTAAGAGGTTTGAAGAAAGAAGAGGTAGAAAGAGGCCAAGTAATAGCTAAACCAGGCTCTATTATTCCTCATACAGAATTTGAATCCCAGGTTTACATCCTTTCTAAAGAAGAAGGAGGAAGACATACGCCATTCTTTACTGGTTATAAACCTCAAGTTTTCTTCAGGACTACTGATGTGACAGCTGAGGTGGATTTGCCGGCAGGGACGGAAATGGCGATGCCAGGAGACAGCTTGAATATAAAGGTTAAGTTAATGAAACAAATAGCGATGGAAGAACAGCAAAAATTTGCTATTAGAGAAGGCAGTAAAACGGTGGGAGCAGGCGTAGTCACTAAGATTATTAAATAATAAATCGATAAATTCGTCCGACAACTAATTTGTTCTTTACCCTGTTTAATAGCGACTTCGTCGCTCCCGCTTTGCGGGATTTAACAGGGTGAGCATAAATCCAATGGTAAAAAAGAAAAAAGAAGAAGAAAAAATTGATTACAGTAAACCAAAAATAAGAATAAAATTAAGATCTTTTGATCACCGACTAATAGACGCCGCTTTGAAAACTATTTTAGAGGTTATTTATAATTCAGGCGCAAAAATAATTGGCCCTATTTATTTACCGGTAGAAAGAAAAGTTTATACGGTGTTACGTTCAACTTTTGTTCATAAAGATTCTCGTGAGCAATTTGAAAAGAGAATTTATAAAAGATTGATTGATATTATAGACTATATACCGGAGACCCTTGAAGCGCTCAAGACATTGCATTTACCTGCTGGCGTAGATATTGAAATTAAAATGTAAAGGGCTTTGTAAAAAAATAATAAAAAATTTTGTGACTAAGTCTTAAATTTTTTAAACATTTTTTAAAAGGATAGTCAAGAGGTTTTAAAAACTGGGGACTGCCCAGTTTTTCCATTTGCTCTTAGGTTTTTATTAGAAATTAGAAATTTATTTATATATGGCTTTTATTTTAGGCATTAAAAAAGCAATGACTCAACTTTTTCAAGATGATAAAGTTTTGGGCGCAACGATTGTGGAAGCTGGCCCTTGTCTTGTTGTTAATTTGAGAACTAAAGAAAAAGACGGTTATCAGGCCGTTAGAATAACCTTTGGAAAAAAAAAGGAAATCAATAAGCCGATTCTCGGACAATTTAAAGGTTTTGATATAAAACCGCGTTGGATTAGAGAATTTAAAATAAAAGTCCGACCTCAGTCGGACTCCGACCTTGGGTCGGAGAAAGAAAAATTTAAGCCAGGTGATATTATTAAAGTAGATAGTTTTAAAGAAGGAGAAAAAGTTGAGATTGAAGGTCTTTCTATCGGAAAAGGATTTCAGGGGGTAATGAAAAGACATGGTTTTCATGGCAAAGACTCTACTCATGGAACCAAACACGACAAAAGAATGCCTGGCTCTATCGGGGCGACTGCCCCACAAAGAGTTTTTAAAGGGAAAAGGATGGGTGGTCGAATGGGCGGAGAGAAGGTAACCATAAAAAATTCAGAAATTCTTAAAATTGAGCCAGAGAAAAATTTACTTTATTTAAAAGGAGCCGTGCCCGGGAAGAGAAATGCCTTATTAAAAATAATTAGTAGCGATACTAATATACTAATGCATACTAATTATACAAATAAAGAATAGTAGCGATACATTTTTCTATTAGTATCATTAGTATTAATTCGTATATTGGCATCGATACATTTGTATATGCAAATAAAAGTTTATAATCAAAAAGGAGAAGTTCAAACAACAGAAGAAATTCCTGAATTTAGCAAGATCACTGAAACTGATAAAAAATTAGTTTCTCAAGTCATTGTCGCTTATTTGAGTAGTAAAAGAAAACCTATCGCTCATACTAAAACACGTGGAGAAGTGAGAGGTGGTGGAAGAAAGCCTTGGAAACAGAAAGGGACTGGTCGAGCAAGAGCTGGTTCGATTCGTTCTCCTTTATGGCGAGGAGGGGGCGCTATTTTCGGCCCACAGAAAACAA
>Ga0210018_1000071_pt1 | contig 41600 bp, 42 predicted proteins | sample CryGeyCG2014_010_2_FD_183967 | JGI IMG/M metagenome (GOLD analysis project Ga0210018, IMG submission 183967) | Groundwater microbial communities from aquifer - Crystal Geyser CG09_land_8/20/14_0.10 (SPAdes) (version 2) | ecosystem: Environmental > Aquatic > Deep subsurface > Groundwater | place...
TCATTTGTTCTTTCTCAATTTTTATTCTTTCTAAATCTCTATCGGCTTTAAGTTTTAGCTGTTCGGCTCTAACTTTAGATTCAATGGCCTCATTAAATGCTGGAGAAAATTCAAAATCAATAATGTTAAACTCATCAACTATAATGTCATGTTCAAACAATCTGCTAGCAAGATTTGATTTAATTTGTTCTTTCACTTCTTCTCTTTTGGTAATCAATTCCTCGGCCGTGAATCTTGCCGTTACCGCTTTAACTCCTTCTTGGATAGAAGGAGCAATAATGCGAGTGTTGTAGTTTTTCCCCATCTCCTGCCAGACTTTATTTACTGCATTTGGATCAAGATGATAGTTCAAAGCAATTTTAGAAGTTACTACCTGCAGATCCTTAGAAGAAGCGCTTGCCGGGATTTCATCTTTTTGAATTTTTACATCCATTTTTATTACTGTCTGGATAAACGGTATTTTAAAATAGAGCCCCTCGTCAAATACTTTGTCTTGAACTGCTCCAAACTGAAGGAGCACTCCTCGCTCACCCGCTCCTATGGTTCCAAAAGCGCCAAGAATAAACGTTAGGACAAACATTCCAATAATTATGCGGGAAATAACTTTTCCTGGTTTTATGTCTTTTATTCTTTGGTTTACGTTTATATTATCCATATTTTTATTTTGTTAAGATTTAATTTTAAAATCCTTCGACCTTTTTTACCCTACTTCGTTAACGGTAGATTAGAAATTAATTTAACCAATTCCGGATGCTGCACCATTAATTTATACTTCAAGAGTTTGATAAGCATCAGCAGGTCCGCTGTTTCGGATTTGATACTCTCCGGTCCGACAAAAATTTCTTTTGTCTCTTGCGCCAGATTTTTCGCGTAATTGTAAAGCATCTCGTATTCAGCCTTGTTTTTTACGTAATCAATAATTTTCTTGAACTCGCCTTTATCAAGCCAGATGCCGTAACAGACGCCGCAAACATCAATTTCAATCGGCGTATCGCCGTAATTAAGTTTGTAAAGAGGTATTTCGTCAATCGGGCAGTATTCTATTTCTTTTTTGGCTTTAAATTTTCCCTTATCTTTCCAGAGTTTAAATTGAAACCAGTTAATGCTTTTATCCTTGATCTCGGCATCCACCCATCTGGCTTCCGACGCTTTTTTATCTTTGGCCAGACGCAATAAACCAAAGTCCGCCGCACTTGGGGCAACGATCAATTTTGACATCGCCGATTTTGATTTTCTCCGATAATTTTTTTTTGCACTTTGGACACTTCATAGTTCCATTATAACACAATGTCCTAAAGAACATGCCTTTATCATATATCTTTGCTTGCCATCCCAAAGTTTTAGCGAAGGATGGCTCCGAGGATCAGACTCAAGGAGATTAACACTGAGTTATGTCGAATGTGTCAATCCTTGGAATTTCTCCCCATTTTATCCACAATTTTGTGCTCTAGACAGTAATCGAACTGCCGAGCACCCGATCGATGAAATCGATTTAGGGTGCCCCCATTCCGAATCGAACGGAAATCTCAACCTCCGGAGGGTCGCGCTTTGTCCGTTAAGCTATGGGGGCTCTATACAAATTTCTTAATAAATTTATCGAGCCCGACAAAACTTTTTAATAAAGTTTTGTTTAGGGCGTTATTTTTCTGCAATTAAATAAATATTTTGCCGGTTGCCCCTTCTGTTTCTTACAATATCACATTTTTTAATTTTAAATCCCGCTTTTTCTAGCAGACACGCCGATTCTTTTTTTGAAAAATAATGATAATATCTTTCGGTTTTTTTGCCCCAGGGTTCAAAAAAATCCTTCCAATCCATTTTCGATTTCCCGAATAATTTCAAAATTGCGTATTTGCTTATTAAACACAAATCTTTGAAAGCGTGGAATTTCCAAAGGGTTATAATCAGGAATCCTTCAGGTTTTAAAACTCTTTTTATTTCCTCCAAAAATTTTAATCTCAACTCTTCTGAAGGAATGTGATGTAAAACGGCGATACTGAAAACCTTATCGAAAAAACTGTCCGGAAATGGTAAGTTTAAAGCATCGGCAACCAGAAACTTAACTTTAGGATAACGAATTTTAGCGATTTCTATCAGTTTTTCCGAGTTGTCTATTCCATAATAATCAACTGAATTTTCTTTCAATAATTCATACAATCTGCCGTTTCCGCAACCCAAATCCAGAATTTTGTCTCCCCGAAGCGCGTATTCCCTGAAAAAACCCAGCTCCTCCCAAACGTAAGTTCTAGTCCTTGAAAAATCATCGGCAATCTGATTATAATCTTGACGAGTTTTCTCCAATAAATATTCAGCGTATTTTTTGTCCATGAACGCTTTAGAATCAATGATTTTATATCTTTCGAAATCCGAAGTAAAAAATCGGGATGTTTTGGCTGGAATCAAAAGAAAAACGGCCAAAAAGCATAAAATCCCCTGCCCGAATAATATCGCTCTACTGAAAACTTACCATGAATTATTAAAAAAGAGAAAGATCAAAAAATCGATTACTGTCGAGTCGCTCCTCAAAACCAGACCCGTCCGTTCGCTCTCGGGAATCGTAAATATTTCGGTTTTAACCAAGCCCTATCCCTGCCCCGGTCGATGCCTTTATTGCCCGCAGGAATCAGGCATTCCCAAAAGTTATGTTTCCGGAGAACCGGCAGTGGAAAGGGCTAAAAGATTAAACTACGATCCTTATCTGCAGGTCGGGAAAAGAATAGAAATGCTGGAATGGGAGGGCCACCCGACGGATAAAATAGAACTGAGAACGGTCGGCGGAACATGGTCTTTTTATCCGAAAAGATACCAAGATTGGTTTATTAAAAGATGCTTTGAGGCGTGCAATAAAAAAAACAGCAAAAATTTAAAAATGGCCCAAAGATTAAATGAAAAAACAAAACACAGAGTCGTGGGATTATCAGTTGAGACGAGGCCCGATTTTATTAACGCAAAAGAGATCCAACGGATGAGAAAATTGGGGGTTACAATGGTTGAATTGGGGGTCCAGTCGATTTATGACAACGTCTTGAAACTGAATTTTCGGGGACACGGGGTCAAAGAAACGATTTTGGCGACAAAACTTTTAAAAGATGCCGGATTTAAAGTTTTATACCAGATGATGCCAAATCTGCCGGGTTCCGATTTGAAACATGATGAAAAAATGTTCAAAGAATTGTTCTCCGATTCCCGCTTCCAGCCCGATCTTTTGAAAATTTATCCTTGCGCGCTTTTAAAAGAGGCCCCCTTATATAAATTATGGAAAAAGGGGGAATATCGTCCCTATACAAAACAACAACTGATGAATCTGATTGAATCAATAAAAAAAGAAATCCCTTATTATATCAGGATCCAAAGGATAACCAGGGACATTCCTTCAAAAAGCGTGGTTTCGGGACCCGCTAAAATTTCCAATTTGCGGCAATTATTAATGGAAGATATGAAAAAGAAAAATCAGCAGGGCGAAGAAGATAAATCTTCTTCTTCCTCCTTCGCTGGCGCTTGGAAGTGTAAATGCATCAGGTGTCGGGAAGTAAAGGAAAGTTATACACCTAAAGAAAAAATTTATCTTTTTCGGGAAGATTATTCGGCTTCGGACGGTAAAGAAATATTTCTAAGTTTCGAAAATAAAAACAGAACCAAACTTTACAGTTTATTGCGCTTACGCATTTCCTCAGAAAATAAGGCGATAATCAGGGAAATTCACACTTACGGCCAGCTCCATCCCATAGGAGAAAGCCCGACTTCACTCCTAATTTCGCCACAACACAAAGGATTGGGGAAAAGACTGATAAAAGAAGCGGAGAAAATAACAGGGAAAGAATATAATTTAAAAAATATTTCCGTAATCGCGGGAATCGGAGCGAGAGATTATTTCCGAAAATCAGGTTATAAGCTGAAGGACACTTACATGGTTAAAAACGTCCGGAAAGCTTCCTGAAATCTTTTTCCAATATTTTCCTGAATTTCTGGAACCTGATGCCTGCGGCAGGATGATAACTGATAAAATATTTTTTGCCGCCTTTTTTAATAAATTTCCCTCGAAAATCTTTTAATTTCTCGTCTGGGAAAAATACCAAGAAAGCAACTTCACCAAGTAAAATAAACTTTTGAGGATTAATAATTTCGATTTGTTTTTTTAAATATGGTAGGCAAGCTTTGATTTCTTCTTTTGTGGGCTTTCGATTCGGTGGCGGCTGGGGTAAACATTTAAGAGGTGAAGTAATAAATATTTTTCCTCTTTCAATTTTGGCTATTTTAAATAATTCGTTTAAAAACTTACCCGCTCTTCCTACAAATGGCTTCCCTATTTTATCTTCTTGAACCCCGGGAGCCATGCCTATTACCATAATTTTCGCGTTGGCAGGTCCCTCGCCAGGTACAGTGTTTTTTCTCATCCGCCAAAGGGAACATTTTCGGCACTTTCTAATCTGGCTTGCCAATTTTTCTAAGATTTTTTCTTTACTCGGCATTTTTCTTTGGCAGATTTTAAAACTTGTTTATAAATAAATCTATCTGGCGTTCGATAAGCTGTTTTTCCTTTTTGAGCACGATTAGAAGAATAGTTTTTCATGTTAAGTTGCTTAACCTTCTTTGAGCTTCGGCTTTCTCGCGAAGAGAAATATCGCTTTTTTTAATCCCTTTTCCCATAATTTCTATAACTCGATCATAGACTCCTTTGTCGATGGGCATCGGGACATTATCCTTTCCTCCTACGCAAAAAGTATACCTTGCCGGATCTTCATAAGAAGGCTTGGCGCCGTAAATTATTTCCGCCACCAAAGACAAAGCCCTGATTGTTTTCGGCCCCACTCCCTTTAAGGACAGCATTTTTTCAAAATCCTCCGGCTTTTGGTCGTTAACGGCGAAAATGGTCTTTTGCAGCCTTTTCAAATCAAACTTTTCTTTGACTACGGGATGCCAAAAAAATTCTTTATTTGGAAGAGACATGGAAGTAATATTTTTTTCTCTTTTAGTTTGGATTAAATCTAAATCTTTAAGAAACTTCTTTGGCTCTTCCTTGACCAGTCCCAAGGAAACAGTCCTGTTGCCGTCGCTTTCTTTGGCCGTTAAATTTAACGGTTTTCCTTTTATCTGCGAAGCAATCCCCGAATGCGGCTCTTCTATAAAATCAGGCTTATCCTTTTTTTTATTCATTAGTATCGAAGAAAGCCAATGATAGCGCCTGGCAGTTTGATTCCCGGTATTCATTCCCTGCTGGACTACAACCCAATTGCCGGATTTAGTGAAAAGAAAATTATGCTGGTAAATCTGGTATCCCGATTGGATTAAAGAAGAATCCACTTTTGCCGCCATTTTTGAAGCATAAATCAAATTTGGAGCGAAAGAAAATTGTCTGGAAATGCCGTAGGCTTCTATTTCTTCCGGCGTTTTCCTTGATTCTCTTTTGCCGCCGCAGACGTAAATGCCCAATCTGTCTTGGATTTCAAAAAGACCGGCTTTCAAGGCTCCGAGAGTGGTTACCGTTAACCCCGAAGAATTCCAATCAAAACCCATGACGCAGCCCAAGGATTGGAACCAGACCGGATCCGACAGCCTCTTTAAAAATTCTTCCGGCCCAAATTCCTCGACAATGGCAATGGCAATGCCCCGGCCTAACCTCTCCATTCTTTCAAACAACCAGCGCGGACAGCGACCGTAATCCAAGGGGACTGTAGCAATTCCTGTACGCATGACTTTATTCTAATCCTTCAATGTTTTCAGGACAAGCTAAAAACTGTCCCGCTTACAGCGGGACAGTTTTCTTTATCTTTTCTGTTTTTTCTACGACGGGTTGTTTCAAAAATTTTTTGTATAACTCATCTATCAATTCTTTTTGCTTCTTGAAACCGAAAAAATCCCGGCGGATTCGGGCTTTTTCTCCACGGATGTATTTTCTTAAAGATTTTGGCATTTTCTTCATTAACTACTCTCCTTTAATTACTGCCAGAGGCGTCAATCTCGCCACTTTTCTCGACAATCCTGCATTATGCACCACTTCCACCACTTCGTCAACGTCTTTATAGGCCTGGGGCGCCTCTTCGGCGATGCCCCGCAGAGACCAACATTTACAAATAATACCTTTTGATTCCAAATTTTTTACCACCTCCTCGCCGGACATCGCTCTGACTGCCGCATGCCGGGACATTGTCCTGCCTGCGCCGTGGCAAACAGTGTGCCAAGCTTCTTTTGATTTCTCGGTTCCGACTAAAACATAAGAGGCTGTCCCCATTGAGCCAGGGATAATTACCGGTTGCCCGGTTTTTTTATATCTTTCTGGAATTTCAAAATGATTAGGCGGAAAAGCTCTTGTTGCGCCTTTTCTGTGGATAATTAATTTTATTTTTTCTCCATCAACCTCGTGATTCTCAACTTTAGCAATATTGTGAGCAACGTCATAAAGTAATCTTAAATTTGCTTTTTCTCCTAAAATTGATTTCCAAGCTTTTCTGACGTAGTGAGTTATCATATGTCTATTTGACCAAGCGTAGTTACAAGCAGCAGACATTGCTCTAAAAAATCTTTGACCCTCGGACGCATTAAATGGTACACAAGCCAATTCTCTGTCCGGCAACTTTATTCCATATTTAGACATGGCATTCACCACTATTCTTAAATAATCCGTACAATTTTGGTGACCAAGTCCTCTCGACCCCGTATGCACCATAACAACGATTTGATCTTTAAATAAACCAAATTCCTGAGCTGTTTCTTCATCAAAAATCTCTTCTATTTTTTGCACTTCGCAAAAATGATTTCCACTCCCGAGAGTCCCAACCTGATCTCTCCCCCGATTCTTAGCTTGATTCGAAACGCAAGAGGCATCGGCTTCAGTCATTTTTCCTTTTTCTTCACAATTCTCAATATCCTCGTTTTCGCCATAGCCTTGTTTAACTAAATATGGCACTCCTCCTTCCAAAATTCTATCAATTTGCTCAATAGAAAGCTTTGTTTGTCTCCCTTTGCCTAAACCAGAAGGAACTTCTTTTTGTATCTCGGTTGTTAATCTGTCTAAATAAGGACTAACTTCTTCTTCGGTATGTCCTGATAGCAATAAACGGACACCGCAATTCTCGTCATACCCAACAAAACCGGGGGAAATTACTCCTTCCGGTAATTTTATCGCCCCCACCCCACCAATTGGAGGACCATAGCCTGAGTGAATATCAGGCATTGCAATAGCGTACTTCATAATTCCTGGCAAAGTAGTCGTGTTCACTAACTGAATTAAGGCTTCATCTTCTGTTTCTTGGAGTATCTTCTCTGAAGCATAAACTCTCGCAGGAACCCTCATATCATTTCTGTAAGATTTAGGAATCTCCCACAACCAATCATTTATTTTGATAAAATCTTCTTTTCTCATAAAACATTGGCGTTATTTTTTTTATGTTTAAGATGCCAAAGTCTCATTTTTACACTTTTATCTGTTCTTTTAAGATACTTGCAACTTTCTTCGAGTGCATGAGTTAATACGTAATTATCTTCCCAATTGTGCCATTCATTCCGAAAAATCTTCTTTAAACTCTTAGGTCTTTCCCATAGCAGTATTGCCTTAGCCTTTTTGAATTTTCTCTTAAGAGTTAAACAACCCGAATAATACAGGTAGTTAATAAATTTTTGCGCTTTTTCTCTATTAAGCATGATATTATAAATATTATCTCTTCGATTTCTATCCAATTTTTTCTTTTCTTTTGTGATTTTTTCTATCACATTAAGAAGATAATCTTTCAATCGTTCGCTTTTTACTGTGAAACTGACGAAGGGATACTTACCAAGCCTCATTCCGATACTACCATCTCCGTCTAATAAACCTCTAATGTAATCCCTTTCGCAAAAATGACCATTAGGAGGAAAGTTATTTTCTGATTTTTTACCATATTGAATTCCTGATTCGTTGATTTCTTCCCTGAATTGCATATTAAATATGGCCAGCACATAACTTCTGTAATGCTTTTTAAAGTTAGTATCTCTAACCCTGGTTCTAATAGAAGAATAAATTAAAGGAAATAATTTCTTAAAAGACCTTAATATGTGCAAATCTTTTTCTCCTATCTCTATTTGTAATTTCCCTCGATTTCTTGAAGATTTTGTTAAACTACCATCTGTTTGAGCAAAACCGAAAAAATAAGAATGTTCAGGCATTTTAAGGTTAATATATTTCATAACTTTTTGGCACTTCCCAAAGATAATTATTTATTTTTTTAAAATCTGACTTTTGCATAGTGATGGTTAATTTTATCTAATTTTTAAGGTAATTTCAATTAAAAAAGAGCCGCCTTTCAGTTACGGCTCTTTTACGGGGAATGTCCTTTTCTTATTCTTTTCTTTTTCTCTTCTTGCTCTGTAAATGCTTTAAACCAGTCCCATTTTTTTGGCTCTTGTCCCTCTTTTTGTTCTACAGATTTAATGATGATGGAAGGAATGGCCGTTCCGGGACGTTTCCAGTAAAAAGCACCGCAGTTTCCACAAACACCATCCGGCTGTCTTGTCTTTCTGAAAACTTCATAATAAACTCTTGGCTTTGCTATCGTCTTTTTACCGCAATTTGGGCATTCTAAATTATTTTTTTCTGCCATCACAAATTTCCTCCTTAAATTATGAAAGGGCTTTATTAAATATCGAATAATACTGTCCCCTCCCAAGTTTTATCTTTGGTTTGTTTTATTTCTAAATTATGGTGGGTTACAGCTTTGATATCTTCGCCAAATCTCTCAACTTTTTGGCCTGAGATTCCGGCTTCAATTTCTTTATCAGTAAATTTTTTAAATTTCGCCTCAAAAAAAACTTCTTTGTTCACCTGGCTTAAATATAAAATCTCGCTTAAGAAATCAACCAAAAGAGCCTGAAAGTCAAAAGAGCTCAATTTGATTTTTCTTTTTGTTTTTTCTCCGGGTTTTTGCAATTCGGGTTTCATGTTTTCGCTCATTCCCGAAAGCATGTTTAAAAAGAGCTCTTCTTTCGTTTTCCCGAAAGCCCGGATTTTCAAATCCGCCTTATGCTCTAAAATTTCGTATTTTTTCATATTCTTCTCTTACAATTTGGCGGTCGTCCCAAGGTATTTTTTTGCCGCGAGCCTCAACTATCCACGGTTCGCAGCCCTTACCGGTAATTATCACCACATCACTTTCCTGTGCCGATTTTAGTGATTTATTGATAGCCTCTCTTCTGTCCAATATTTTTTTTGCTTTAGGACCCGCACCGTTTGCCACCTGATCGATAATCTCCATCGGGTTTTCATCGTACGGATCTTCATTGGTAACAATAACTTCATCGCAATACTTTGCAGCGATTTGACCCAGCACCTTTCTTTTCCATTTATCCCGGCCTCCGCCGCAAGCGCCCAAAACACAAATCATTCGCCCAAGCCGCAACGAAGGGTAAAGAAGAGATTTATCTCTTCGCCTTTTATTTTCGGGTTTCAGGGTTTGATAAACTTTTTCCAAGGCGTTTGGGGTGAAGGCATAATCGACAAAAACTTTAAAGGGTTCTTGAACCACTAATTCCATTCTGCCGGGCACCCCTTTAACCATTCCTACCGCCCTTTCGCAAATCTCCAAGCTGATTCCCTGGGATATTCCCACGGAAATCGCCGCCAAAGCATTGTAGACGTTAAAATCGCCGATTAATTGCAGCTTGAATTGGGTGTTTTGGGCATTAATATCGCCCTTTTCCAATCCATACGTATATTTTTTCCGAGCCTTGAATTGGAGAAAATAATCAGCGTTTTTGTCGTCAATATTAATAATATGGATATTTTTAGTTGTCTGAAAAAGTTTTCCTTTGGCCTTTTTGTAGTTTTCAAATCCGCCGTGAGCCTCAATGTGTTCGGGAGCCAAATTCGTAAAAACTGCTGCTTCAAAATCAATAAAACGGTGGCGGTGCTGTTTTATCCCCTCGGAAGTGACCTCCACAATCGCATATTGGCAGTTAGCTTTCACCGCCTGCCTTAAAAATTTCTGAATGAAAAAACGGCCGGGCATCGTCATTTTAAAAGTATTCGGCCATTCTTTATCCTTAATTTTGAATCTGACGGATGACTGGGAAGCGACTTTTAATCCCGCCTCTTCGAAAATTTTTGTTATAAATTCAACTACCGTAGTTTTCCCATTGGTGCCCGTCACTCCGATTACTTTTAATTTTCGCGCCGGAAACCCGTATAAAACCGCGCCTAAAAAAGCCAATCCAAAATGATACCAGCTAAGCAAAAAAGAAGGAATAAATTTTTTGATCAAATCTTTCATCTTGTTGTATTTTGATAAACTTTACTTTCTAACTTTTGTTGTAATTTGTAGGAATTACAGTGCTTTAATACGCCAAAATAAGAATGGATTGTCTGATCAAAAGATGCTCTTGAAATTTTGCCTTGTTTTAATTCTTCAATCCTTTGTTCTATCTTTCGGAACATTCTTTTCTTGGTTTTTATCCTTAAAATACGGTAGTGTGGAAAACTTACATAACCTAAAAAATCTATGCCTTGATGATACTTTCTTATTTTAATCTTATCTGAATGGAGAGATAATTTCAATCTATCTTTAAGAAAACTGTTTATTGTATAAATGAGATTTTCTAAGTATTCTTTGTTATCGCTTAAAATCACGAAATCGTCACAGTAGCGAATATAACATCTTATTTTTAATTTATGCTTAATAAATTGATCTAATTCATTAAGATAAATGTTGGCGAAAAGCTGGCTGGTAATATTGCCCAGGGGTAGTCCTTTATGTGGCAAAATTGAAAAACTTTTAACAATCTTTTTAATTAACCACACTGCATCTTTGTCCCTAACTTGCTTTTCAATTAAAGAAATCAAAATATCTTGGTCAATTGAGTCAAAAAACTTTTTGATGTCGCATTTTAAAATAAAGCAATCTGTGGCATTATTTTTGCCAACCTTTTTGGCAAATTGTTGAAGCCGGTTTACTGCTTTGTGGGTTCCCTTTTTCAATCGGCAAGAATAAGAATCAAAAATAAAAGTCGGATCAAAAACATGGTATAAAATTCTGAAAACCGCGTGGTGCAAAACCCTGTCTTTAACTCTGGCCTTATGAATATACCTTAATTTGGGGTCTTGGATATAAAACGAGGTATAATAGGAATGACGATAAGTTCTGTCTTCTAATTCCCGATAGAGTTGAAAGATATTGTCTTCTAAATTGTATTCAAATTCCTGGACGCCCGGTTTATTTCTTTTGCCGAGGCGAAATTCCTGCCAAGCCGAAAATAAATTTTCAAGAGAGATTATTTCTTCAAAAACATTATGGAAAATTTTACATTTAACGCCCCCCCCCGACGCCTCCAAGTTTAATGTTCCTTTGGTTCATAAAGTTTGCGAGTTTTACAAAAAGATTTATTCGGTTTCACCAAGAATACCGAAAAGAGACCGCTTTGGAATCTATCTAAAAATAGAAAATATCTGTCTTGAAATTATAGATTTGATAATTACCGCTTCTTTAGAAATAAAAATAAACAAACTTTTAATATTAAATTCAGCCAGAATAAAAATAGAGGTTTTAAAAAGATTGATTAGAATTGCTTATGAGTTGGGTATTGTTGAAAATAGAAAATATATAGACTTTGAATCGGATTTACAGGAAATTTCTAAAATGACAAATGGCTGGATAAGGTATCTGAAGGGATTTTAACAATTTTCAAAATAATTCTACTAAAGAAATCCCGATAATCTCGGGATTTCTTTCTTTAGTTGAAACTTCTGGCGGGAACGCAGGTTGTCATTGGCATTGTCAGGATGATACCAATCGACCTTCAGCTTGTCCGAGTTCCAGTTGACGTTGGGAACCTTGCCATTGGAGTAGCGCGAACCCGTTTGTTTGTCTGGCTTCATCTAATTCACCGACAATCTTATAATAAAATTATCTGAGTTAACCGGCTCTCTGCCGGAATGATTTACGAAGCATTATCTAAAAAAAGACAAATCTTCTTTAAAACCAGACAAGCAGTTTCTTTTTTGCGAGGCAAACCGCTACTAAGCACATAAAACATTATATGCTCAGCCGATTGTATCAGCCAAGTATATTATATACAAAAACTCAAAGATAAAAAATACGGGGGTTGACTCGAAAGTCAACCCCCAAGGGTACAAGGTACAAATTACGAGATTTAGCAAGAAACTGCTCGGCGGGAACGCAGGCTGCCACCGGCACCACCAGGACGACACCAATCGACCCCCAGCCTGCCCGAGTACCAGCTGACGCCCGGAACCCTGCCATCGGAGCAGCGCGAACCCGAACAGAGCGTCCAGCTCTTTATATCCAGATGGTTACCGGTCTCTTTGAAGTACTTGAGCTCCATAAGGAGTCTTTCCTCCAAAGTGATCCCGGGAATGCCTTTTTCTTTTAGGTCATTGGCAGAGAGGTTTTTTAGCTCCTCATCCGCCTCAACCACGTCCCGGAACCAGACAGCGTAAGTGCCGTCTTTGGCGGTCCGCTCTGACTGAACGATTTTGTCCAAGTCATCATCGGTCCACTTCCAGCAGGGGCAAAGTTTGACACAATTGTCGTAGAGCCGCTGGAGAGTCATCCCCTGGGCCACAATGACAAGACGGTCGAAACCCTTCTTTTTCGCCGGAACCGACAGGCCTAAAAGGTCTATCTCGAGCCCGAAAAGGTCGTGGTAGAACTGCTGCCAGTCAGTTATCTCGGTTAAGACTTTTCCGCTGGCGTCAATAATACGTTGAAGCTCTCCAGCAACCCATTCGGGATCAAGCGGGCTGCCTCCGTCTTGGTCGAGCTGTCGCTTGATTTCTCTCATCCGGCGGTCAATTATTCTGTATTGGTCGCCGGTGACAACGTGTAACGTCGCCATAACAACACCTCCTATGTTTTATTTTTCCTTTTTTGAATCGGCTCAGGCCCGACAGACTCAATACCAAAGAACTATTTTTACCTCCTTTCTCATATTTGACCTGATAGATAAAACATCATAACAAATAATCATATTTTTGTCAACCATCGAGGAACCTATGTTTGTTTACGGATATATATTACTTACATGCATTGCCTTAGTAATCTACCTGAGTTATAATAATATGTAATATAATCAATCTAACAAATTAAACGTACGTTTATTTTGTTGGTAATACCATGAGACCCATACGGAAATTAAAGACGAAATATTATGCCAAAGAAATTCTCAAATATCTCCTTCTCGCAGGTATGATTTATATTGCATTTTCTTCGCCTTATTTTACATTTTCCCTGAGCCGAACTATCTTCAAAAATAAAAAGGTTTTTAGAAAAAAATTTACCAACACGTTTTGGTATTTAAAGAAAAAAGGGCTCTTACAATTTAAAAAGCAAGGTCATGATGTTTGTATCGCCTTAACTAAAGAAGGAAAAAAGAGGGCCGGAAAATACCAGATTGATGATTTATATATTGAAAGACCCAAAAAATGGGATAAAAAATGGCGGATTGTTATTTTTGACATTCCTAATTCCTCGGCTGTTGTGCGTAATGTATTCCGGAGAAAATTAAAAGAATTTGGTTTTTATTTTTTTCAAAAAAGCGTTTGGATATATCCTTTTAAATGCCAGGAAGAAATAAATTTCCTAAGAGAATTTTTAGGAGCCAGTAAACGACAAATTCAAATTTTAGAAGTAAGTCAGTTAGAAGATGATCATTTTCTGCGAAAGACCTTTAAGGTTTGAATCTAACTATCTAACAAATAAAACGTACGTTTAATTAGTTAGATTATCAATGAAAATAAATATGTTTAAATTGGTTTCGAAGTTTAAGCCGACTGGCGACCAGCCGGATGCCATAGCTCAATTGGTGAAAAATTTAAAAGCCGGAGCGAAACATCAGGTGCTTTTAGGAGTGACGGGTTCCGGGAAAACCTTTACTATGGCGAAGGTAATTGAAAAAATCCAAAGACCCGTTTTGATAATTTCCCATAATAAAACCTTGGCCGCTCAATTGTATCAGGAATTTAAGGAATTTTTTCCGGAAAACTCGGTAAATTATTTCGTCTCTTATTATGACTATTACCAGCCCGAGGCCTATATTCCGCAAACCGATACTTATATCGAAAAAGACGCCAAGATTAATGAGGAAATTGACAGATTAAGACATGCTGCCACGCAGGATTTATTAACCCGCAAAGACGCGATCGTGGTCGCTTCGGTTTCTTGCATTTACAATATCGGCAGCCCAGAAATATATCAAAAAGTTTCTTTGGAGATCAAATCCGGCCAAAAAATCAAAAGAAAAGATTTTATGAGCCATCTGACCTCTTTGCAATATCAAAGAAATGACGTTGATTTTAAGCCCGGCGCTTTCAGAGTCCGTGGGAATATCGTTGATATCTATTTAGTAACCGGTAAGGAAATTTTAAGAGTAGAATTGGAGGACGACGAAATCGATAGAATCTCAATTTCGCCCGCTGATTTAACTCCCAAATACCAGATGCTAAACGCCAAATACCAACTTTTTCCTGCTCATTTTTGGGTGACTCCCCAAGAAAAAGTAAATATCGCCATTGAAAACATAAAACTTGAACTGCAGGAACAACTAAAAAAACTGCAAAAAAGAAAAAAAATGTTAGAAGCCCAACGCCTTGAACAAAGAACAAATTATGATTTGGAGATGTTAAAAGAAACGGGTTTCTGCCACGGAATTGAAAATTATTCCAGACATTTGGAATTCAGAAAATCGGGCCAGGCGCCTTTCGCCTTATTGGATTACTTTCCAAAAGACTTTCTTGTTTTTATTGATGAATCCCACCAAACTCTGCCTCAAATTCGCGCCATGGCGGTCCAGGACAAAGCCAGAAAAGAAATTTTGATTGAATACGGGTTCAGATTGCCTTCGGCCATTGATAATCGACCCTTGACTTCAAAAGAATTCGAAGAAAAAATAAACCAAACAATCTATGTTTCCGCTACGCCGGGAGAATACGAAATGAAACAAGCTAGCAAAAAACCCAGCACCAGAGCAAAGCACGGTGCTGGACTAGTCCCGTACCGAAACGAAGTTTCTGGTACGGGGCATATTATAGAACAATTAATCAGGCCGACGGGGTTATTGGAGCCGTCCATTGAAATCAGGCCGACAAAAAATCAGGTTAAAGACCTGACGGAGGAAATTAAAAAAGGGACTAAAAAAGGACAAAGAACCCTGGCCTTAACTCTGACCAAAAGACTAGCCGAGGCCCTTTCTGATTATTTGGCGGAAGAAGGCGTTTCCTCCCAATGGCTTCACTCTGAAGTTAAAACTTTGGAAAGACCTCAAATCCTTAAAGAACTAAGGGAGGGTAAATACGATGTTCTGGTTGGGATAAATCTTCTGAGAGAGGGCCTGGACTTGCCGGAGGTTTCTTTGGTTGCCATTTTGGATGCCGACAAGGAGGGATTTTTAAGGTCGGAAACCACCCTGATTCAAACTATGGGCCGGGCCTCAAGGCACCTGGAAGGACGGGTTATATTGTACGCAGACAAAATGACGAAATCAATGAGTTCGGCCATGAAAGAGATAAAAAGGAGAAGGGAAATTCAATCGGAATACAATAAAAAAAATAAAATAACGCCTCAACCCGTCGTGAAAGAAATCAGAGAATGGCCTTTCGCAAAAAAAGCGGAGGTCCTGTCGGAATTTTGGGCAATTCAGGATAAAAAACCCAGCACCAGAGCAAAGCACGGTGCTGGACTAGTCCCGTACCGAAACGAAGTTTCTGGTACGGGGCTTTTGGAAAAAGAGATGAAAGAGGCGGCCAAATCCTTAGATTTTGAAAGAGCCGCGGAAATCCGCGACTTGATCCTTCGACTACGCTCAGGATCAACCCTGAGGGGATCGAAGGGTTGATAAAAAAGATAAAATGATTTAATATGAAACTAATATGCCGATTACTAAAGCAGCAAAAAAATCGCTTCGTCAAAGTCTGAGGAGAAGAACTCGGAACGTCCAAAAAAAGAGAAAAATAAAAAGCCTTTTAAAGGAGGTGAGAAATTTAATTACGCGAGCGCAAGCGAAGCGTGAAGATGAACAAAGTTCATCGCCTTATCAGAAGAAGGTCAAAGAGGATAAATCCTCTTTTCCACCTTCGCTTTCGCGCGGCGAAAGCTCGGCAATTAACGAAGTAAAGAAACTTTTGCCTCAGGTTTACAAATTATTGGACAAAGCGGGAAAAACGGGATTAATCAAAAAGAATACGGCTTCAAGAACAAAATCGAGAATCACCCGATCGATAAATCGAGCGTAATTTAAATTCCGGCGAGAAACAGGTCCAGAGCGGCTTCCGGAGAAACCCGACCGGTTTTAATGGCTAAATCTACCTGAAAAATTTTTTGGTAGATTTTTTTTAGTTCTTGAATGGTGAACTTTTGAGCCAAAGAGTAGCTTTTTTTAATAATGTAAGGATGAAGATTAGTAACTTTTGAAAGGGTGTAAGGGGATCGATACTTTTGAATAAGGTCTTTGATAATTAGCAGATTGCGAAACTGAAAATTAATCATAGAAAGAAGATACAAAGGATTGTCCCCTTTTTCTAAATGTTTATGAATTAAACTCAGAGCCTCTTTTTTATTTCTCGCTGCGATAGAATTAATGGTAGCAAAAATATCACTCTCAATTTTTGGTTTAACTAAAAGCGCAACATCCTCTTTTTTAATTTTTTCTCCTCTTTTGTAGTTAACTAACTTTCTTATTTCATTACTCATCTGCCAGAGATCATTACCAACAAAATTAATAAGTTTTTCTAAAGCTGTCGAATCAATTTTTACTTCGTAATTTTCAAATTCTTTTTTGACCCAGTTTTTTAATTTATCATTGTTCAGGAGCTGGAATTCCTGGGATTTTGCATTTTTCATTAAAAATTTAACCAGTTCATTCTTTCCGTTAAAATCTTTTTCTTCAAGGAATATGACTATATCGTCCGATTTTTGCAAATCGTTTGACAGACCCATAAAACGAGGTTCGTTTTTCAGGAGAGACAAAACATTTTTAAAGATTATTAACTTTTTTTCCTGGAAAATTGAAGATATTTTTGCTTCATTTTTAATTTCGTCGAAATTCAAATTTTCTTCCTCAAAAGATTTCAAAGTTAAAACGTTTTTATGAACCTTTTTATATTCTTCGACTAATTCTTTTAATTTCTCCCGCATCCTGTATGTATCTTGGCCATAAAGAAAAATAAGCATAGCTTGTTTTATTTAAAAAACCGCGGAGAAAAAATGTCAAAAAAGCTAAAAAATCTATTTTTTTCAATATTTTACCAGCGAATTTTTGGAGCAACAGCTGTCACAGCTTGAACCGTAGGAATAGCTTCTGGCACTTTTTTTCTGATAACATAGAAAGTCACCACCAAGAATGGCAGATAAGAAGAGGCGATAAATAGATGGCTAATTTGCATAGGCATGACTGTTTTAGCTGCGCCGCAAGCCATAAACCCAACCGCAAACAGAATCAAACCGGAACCCAAAAGCATTCCTCTCGCCCTTACTGCCTTATCTTGAATATTTAAAGCTTTGCGGATAAAAACAATCCCCGGAACAAACATAGCAAAGACCACTATCAGAACTACTAAAATTGTCACAATTACCGGGAAATTTATGACGAACATCCCAGTGTTTGGATCTAAAAATGGCGCCCGGGTCGGAGCAAATAGATAATACTTAAGATTGGCGATGACGGTTAAAATATTGCCTATCATCACTGTCCAAAAAGCCTGCTTTTCGAATTTGGGGTATGCTAAAGCAGTAGCCATTCGGGCCAAATAAGCCATTCCTGAAAACATCACAAAGAGACTGATAACAATAGTAAGTTTAGTATTAAATTCACCCGGCATTATAGGATCGGCGATGACGGCACCAACAAAACCAAAACCAAAGAGAGTAAAGAATTTAGCATAATCGCCCACTGCCTTGTCTTGGGTATTTCGGTATGCTTGATAAATTCTCACTCCGCAAATAAAAGCCAAAAGTGCATCGATTGCCCAAATAATTTCAGAAATTGTTACTGTCATTTTTTTATAAGATTTTATTTTCTTCGACCTTTTTGAAACTTAGAATTTTTGACAATTGGGGCAAAAATGAACCGACCTTCCGGCTAATTTTACTCTTTTAATAATTATACCACAACGACCGCATTTTTCGCCTTCCCTTCTGTAAACTTTTCTTAAAGGATCGAAACCCCCTTTTTCTCCGGAAATTCTTCGGAAATCGGAAATGCTCTCGCCACCCAATTCAATCGCTTTTGGTAAAATTTCTCTCATCGCTTGATAAATCTTCTTAATTTCTTCATCGCTTAATCTCTTTATCTCTTTGAACGGGTGAACTTTTGCTCCCCATAAAATTTCATCTGAGTAAATGTTCCCTATCCCGGCTATCACTTTTTGATTCATCAAAACTTGTTTTATCTTGCCTTTTTGCTTAGTGAGGATATTTTTAAATTTCTCGAAGGTAAAAGATCTTTCCAAGGGCTCTGCCCCCAAACTTTTCATTTCTTCGGACGTTCTCAAATCTTCTTTTTTCCATAATTCAACTTTGGCGAATTTTCTTAAATCAGAAAGCGCAAGCATTCTCCCGTTATCCAGCCAAAACATCAGGTGGATAAATCTGTTAACAGAGTCTTCCAGCCATCCTTTTTCTTCTGCCAGCCACTTTCCCCGTTTCATATTCCAATTTCCGTAAAGCAAATGCCCGGTTAATTTCTGGTGAATCAATAAACTCAGACCATCTGACAAATTAAAAATAATATTTTTCCCCCTCCGCCGGATATCCAGGATTTTTTTGCCTTTAACATGTTTTTTAAATACCTTAAAAATGTCTGATTTTTTTACTTTTCCGCCGAAGTCGGAACGAAGACGAATCGTCTTTTTGAAATCCGTCCAAACATCAACAAAGGTCCTCCGCAGGACCTTTTTGTTTAAATCTCTGACTATTGTTTCTACTTCGGGAAGCTCCGGCATTATTGCTATTTAAGGATGATTTTAATCTTATCGATAATCTCTCCCGGAGTGAAATGGGCTTTAATCAGATAATCGGCCGCCCCCAATTTTAACCCTTTTTCCACGTCCTCTTTTTGGCCAAGGTTGGAAAGAATAATTACCGGTATTGAAACCAAGCTGGAATCTTCTTTCATTTTCGACAAAACCTCGAAACCGTCAATTCCAGGCAAAATAAGGTCGAGCAAAACCAAGTCCGGCTGCTCGCTTTTGACTTTTTTTATTCCTTCTTCGCCGTCAATTGCTTCGGCGATATTATATCCCTCTTTGACAAGTTTTTGAGCGATCAGTTCCCTTAGAAATTTATCATCTTCTATAATTAGAATTTTTTGCATATTTTTATACCGCAGTTTTTAGCCGATTTGTTTCTTAACTTTTTCGATCACCTCTTGGGGATTAAATTCAGTCTTAATCAGCCAATCTCTTGCTCCCAATTTCTGGGCTTTATCTAATTCCACTGGCTGGCCGGAATTAGAAATAACAATCACTGAGATTTTCTTCAGTTCTTTGTCTTTCTGCATTTCTTCCATTACTTCAAAACCTCCCTTTTTCGGCATAATTATATCCAGCAAAATAATGTCCGGTTTGTTTTCTCTCATTAATTTTAACCCTTCTTCTCCGTTCCTGGCAACTGAAACAGCATACCCTTCTATGGTTAATTTTTTTCGGAGAAGATCGACAATTAACTCCTCATCTTCGATAATTAAAATTTTTTTCATCATATATTATAATCTAATAATTAAAATTTTATTAAAAATCCGCAAAAATCATCTCCGAGGCCAACGCATCTTTTTTCTTCTACGGTAGTATTGGAGATGCTGTTATCCGTTCCGGCTACGGCCAAAGATCCTTTTTTGGATATCACGCCGTCTAAATAACCTTCAATAAATCCTTCTTCAAAAAAGCAAAGGTTTTGCAAAATATTGGGGATTCCGGCGGTTAAAGAAGATTCGTAAATTTTGAGCTGAACACTTTTTAATTTCGGGATTATTTCAATTTCTACCTTCCCCCATTTCAAATATTCTATTATTCTTTTAATTTCTTCTAAAACAAGAGAAAGCTCTGACTTTTCCGAATCCTGGCCGATGCTTTTTCCCAGCTTCATCCCGGCAAATCTTAAAGCAGATTGATATCCGACCGAAGCCCACTGGAGAGAAAAATCTATCATTCTTAACAATCTGATATCCGTTTGGTCTCCCAGCTCTTTTCTTATGACTTTTGGAGCCCTGCCATCAATAATGTCTCTCAAATCTTTTTCTAAATCCTCGATTATCTTATCCATTGCTTTAGGTTTATCTGGTTATGTATTTTTTAGCCAAAAGATAACTTCCTCGAATCAGATAGATCCCGGCTACGATTTCAACAACAAAGTAAAGAACCAGAAAAAATTGACCAATAATCCATTGGTATAAAAGCGGCGTCTCTATCAATTCATGTACCGTCCCCCAAACCATAGCCAGCCAAAAAAACTTCCATTCTTCGGGGATAGGCCTGTCGGCATAGAACTTTTTAAGATATTTAATAACCCAATAAGCCGCCATCCCGAAGCCGAAAATTATGGGAATGTGCATTAAAAGGTAATAAAGGCTGATCCCAAAAGGAGCGATGGTTAAAGGATTTATAGCATGCAATTCTAGAATAGGCATAGTATTTTACGATGTTACTTCTTTATATAAAAAGTAGGCGCCGAGAGCCAATAAAGTGCCGCCTATGGCATGAGGGATAAGCAAAAGCAGCTGCGTCTCAACCATGCCGGCATTTGGCCATTCATAAAAACCTAACATCTCTCCAATCTCGGCAATGGCAGTAATAAAAATTCCCCACAAAATAAATTTCCAAGATTTTGGGATTTTTCTGCCCGCAAAAAAGCCTTTCGTATATTGAATAATATAATAGGCGGCGATAATAAAAGAAGCTGCGGCAAAAATCAAACCTAATAAGGTGGGCCATTTCAACCAACCTAAATTCTGGCCCATAAGATTATTTATATCAAAGTACTCTATTCCCACGATGGGCGGTTTTGGGTTGCTTGGTATTATCATATTTTTAAAATTATTCGAATTCGGATCGACCTTTATTTTATCTTACTACTTGCAACAGATTCGGCAATGACCAATGTTCTTTATCCATTATATCAAAACTCTTTCAAAAACTCCACAAATTCTTCCTTTATCGGCAGACTAAGATAAAAGGTCGTTCCTTTCCCTTCCTCCGATTCGAACCGAATTCTTCCGCCATGGGCTTCGACAATGTTTTTGCTGATAAAAAGACCTAAACCGGAACCTCCGGTATCCAATCTCATTACATTGGCTGCCCTAAAAAATTTAGTAAAGACGCGCTCTTGCTGGTCTTTTGGGATTCCTACGCCTGTATCCTGGACTTGAAGCTCCGCCTCTTTTTTATCTTTCAAGTGTTTTAGTGAAACGGTTATCTTCCCGCCAGAAGGAGTGTACTTTATGGCGTTTTCAAGAAGATTCTGGACAACCAGTCTGATTTTTTCGACGTCTAAAATAATTTTGGGCAGCTTGGGTATGGGTTTTTTAAATTCTAAATTTAATTTTTTTCTTTGAACCTCTTCTTTGCAAGAATTCATCACAAACTGAACAATAGTTCCTAAGTCGGTTAGAGTCGGCCGATAAAGATATTTTCCCTCCTCTATCCTGGTCACGTCCAAAAGATCATTAATCAAATTAATCATTCTTTCGTTTGATTGATAAGTTTTTCCGATAAAATCTTTTTGTTCTACAGTTATTTCTCCTAAATCCCCGTTTAAAAGCATATCCAGGGTCCATTTTATTGCTGAAAGCGGGGTCCTCAATTGATGAGCGGCCAAAGAAACAAATTCCGTTTTTATCCGTTCAACCATTTTTTCCCGAGTAATATCATGCAAGATAACCAGCGTCCCAAGTTCTTGATCCCCGCTCATCATGGGTATCGTAGATATTTCTAGGGTTATATCCTCTTTAATTTTTAATTCTTTTCTGAAAACTCCCTTAATTTCTTTCCCTAATAAATTCACTAGAGGTTGAAGGTTTAAAAATTTGCCGAGTTCTGAAATAGGATTACCTGTAATTTCTTCCGGTTTGACGTTGAGTAAAATTCCGGCCTGCGGATTAATTAATGAAAGATTGTTATTTTTGTCAAAAACTAACAGTCCGTCGGTCAAATTAGAAATTATGGTCAAGGTTTTGTTTTTTTCTTCTTCCGATGTCTTCCGGGCCTCTTCAACATCTTCCAGCATATTCATTAAAGCAGTCCTGGATTCTTCTAATTCTTTAGCTTTCTCTTCTACCTCTTTAGTTCTTTCTTTAACTTTCTGTTCAAGTTGATTTTTAAAATTCTCTAACTCTTTATTGCTTGTCTCTAATCCTCGGGTAGCAAATTTTAGCCTGATATCTATCTGGTCTTTTTCTCGTTGAAGCTCGTAATTAATTCTTCTTAATTCTAATAATTCTTTTTTCTTCTCGGCCAATTCTAATTTAATCTGCTCTATATCTTCTTTTGGGCTATTTTTAGGGGGATTATCTGATGTTTGATATTTTTTTTTAGCCATTACAAACTTTTTAGTTAAACCGCTTAACTATTCTAAAATATATATTAAAACTTAGAATTCTGACAGGAAATTAAATTCTAAACTAAAGAGAATCCACCATCAATAACAATTATCTCCCCACAAACGTAATCTGATTCATCAGAAGCTAAATATAAGGCTAATGGCGCTATCTCCTCTGGTTCAGTTGCTCTCCCCCGAGGGATATGCTGTAATATTCCTTTTAAAGCGTTAGGGTCTTTTAGGATTGGGGCCATCATTGGGGTATTGGTCAATCCCGGACAAATAGCATTAACATTAATATTCTTTGGGGCATAATCTAATCCTAGAACTCGGGTAAATTGATTGACAGCAGCTTTGGAAGCGGCATAAATCGCCATATTGGGCGGAGCAATAATACCGGAAGTCGAAGAGATATTAACAATCTTCCCTTTACCATTCTTAAGCATGTAAGGCAAGACGTGTTTGGCAAAAAGAAACATCGATTTTATATTACTGTCAAAAACATAGTAAAATTGTTCCTCCTTAGCTTCGGTGATATTTTCTGAAGAAACAACCCCAACATCATTTACCAAAATATCGATTCCCCCAAATTCTTTTACTGTTTTTTTAACCATATCTTCGACCTCTTTTTCTTTTCGGACATCGCAGGTAATTGCTATAGCTTTTCCTTTTTCTTTTTCAATTATTTGTACTGTTTCTTCGGCTCCCTCGGGATTTATATCAGCTATCGCTACTTTAGCCCCTTCTTTAGCGAATAATATCGCAATACTCCGTCCAATGCCGGAAGCTGCTCCGGTAACTATCGCTACTTTATCTTTTAATTTCATTTTTGTTTTTGCTAATTATTTATTTTAATTTCGACCTTTAAAATTTTTGTCTTTTACTTCTTCTTTTATTTTAAACCAAATTTTAAAAATAAAAAGAGTAGGGGCAGGTTAGTTTGCCTGCCCCTAAAATGCCAGCCCTTGAATCAGAGCGGCTGGATTTTGACCACCTTCCAGACTCCGCCTACCTCCCTCCAGGTATCCTCAACCACCATCTCCCCGGAGGCACCGATAAGAGCGGCTTTCACCGCCACATCGGAGCCTTCCTGGCGCTCGCCCCGGATCTCAAACCGAGTCGGCGCGAGTTTTCCCAAGACAGGGGCCAGTTCCTCCAAAGCTGGAAGTAGCTCCGGGATCAGGTCAGCAGCTACCTCCTCCACCTTCCCCTCCAAAGCATTCTTGAGATGCTTCTCCATGGCCTCTCGAGCTGTCATCGTGCGTCTCCTTTCTCTAAATTTGCTATTCTCTTTATAGCATACACTAAAAAACCTTGCAAGACCTTAATCTTTCTGTTTCTCTAACTCTTCTTTCAGTTTTTTTATTTCTTCTTTTAATTCCATCATCTTTAATTCTCTTCCTACGGCTAATCTGTTAAATTTTTCCAGCTCCTCAATTTTCTGCTGGAGCTCTTTCGTTCTGTTTTGGACATCCACTTCAAGACTATCAGAAAGTTCCTTTAATTCCTTGGTCCGGGCTTGAATTTTTATTTCCAAGACCGCTTTTGCCGTTTCTATTTCTTCCTGGGCCTCAAGCGAACCGATATAGTGGTTTTGTAAATTTTTAGCGATGAAACCGATGATGCCTGCGGCCAATAAAATAAAAGAGAGGTCCAAATCGGGCAAGAGAACTCCTTTTAAAGGGTAATTAATGAACAAATAAAAATAACTTAAAATGGAAAATCCCGCAGCAAAAAAAACCGTTTTAATATCGCGAAAGAAACTGAATAATATAAAAATTAAAACGTAGCCTAAAATAATGGGCCTTCCCAAAGAAGGCGTTAAAAACAAAATAAGAATAGCCATGCTGGAAATCAAGGATATGCTGGCTAAATATTTGCCCCAGAAAACCATTATTTTCCCCGCCAAAATCGTTAACATCGCAAAATACGCGAAAAAAACGATCGAAAACAGGGAAAAAAATTCTTTCCAGGTTAAAATTTGAGACTCTAAAATTGATGAAGAAACAATTTGAAAAATAAAAGAGGAAATAAGAAAAATCGAGAAAAAAACCACGGAAAGCCGCGTAGTTTCTATTTCTTTTTGTTCCAAAAAATAACTTTTTAATGAATATATGGGCGTTTCAAGCTTATCGCAGAATTTTTTAATCGCATTCTCTCCGTACTTAGATTTAAAGCTCCAATTTTTAAATATACTGGAAAGCAATATGTTGCCGATTATCCTTCCTCCTTTTTTGTTTATGACGCTTGAAAAAGTAAGGTCGAGCAAATAAACGGAAAAAATATACCATTCGATTTGAGGCGAAAAGGCGGTGGTTGAAAAAAAACCGATGTTTTTGTATTTCAATCCTTTGATTTCCTTAATATATCTTGCCAAGGGCAGGGAAACCCTGGTCCAGTTGGGACTGCCGAAGCAAACAACATCGTAGCTTGAAGCATCCTGGATTTTGGGATTTTGGATATCACAGTCTCCCTTAAACATTCGGATGTGCCACCAGCCGAAAAAACTGTGCTCTTTTTTTGGTTTGATTATTTCCGTATCAACGGAATGACCCCTGTCTTCAAATTCTTTTTTAATGGCTTCCGCCAGCTTTTCCGTTCCCCCCCATTTCGAATAATAAGCGATTAAAATACGCATTGTTTTTTAATTTTACCACAACTTTAGGTTTTCCCCAATGGATTCTTTTTTCCCTGAAGCATTTGCTGAGGGGGAAGATAAAGCAGTCTTCATCGCCCTTTCTTTTCCTTCAGACGACAATCTTTTTATCAAGCTGTGAAATTCGAAATCCTCCAAAAGCCCGACTACTTTGTTTTTATCGTATTCCCCAAAACGGCATTTCTCCAAATTGAATTCTATCGGCGTATTTTTCTCAATCTGGGCCAAAGTTTTGGAAAAAAGGGCCTGTTCTTTGTATTCCAAAATGGTCTCTCTCAATTTGGGCCTTAAATCCTTGGCATTCTGCGAATTCTCTTCGATTTCTTTGTAGAGATTTTCCAAGGTACCGAACTTCAAAAGAAGCTGGATCGCGGTTTTCTCCCCTATGCCCGTGATGCCCGGAATATTATCGGAAGGATCTCCCCTTAGTGCTTTGAAATCGAGAATTTGCTGCGGAATCAATCCCTGAAATTTCTCCTGTACTCGCTTTTCGTCATATAAGACAACGTCCTTAACCCCCTTTCTCAAGGCATAAACTTTTGTCTGGGGATTAATCAATTGGAGAGCGTCCAAATCTCCGCTCAAAATAATAGTTTCAATTTTCGGCAAAACCTGTTTTTTAGGAGCCAGGGTGGCGATTGTCCCGATAATATCGTCCGCTTCAAAGCCTTCTTTTTCAAAAATAGACACTCCGAAAGCTTTTAAAACTTCTTTGACTTTTGGGATCTGCAAATAAAGTTCAGCGGGAGCAGGCGGCCTTTTCGCCTTGTAATCTTTGTATTTTTTATGACGGAAAGTTGGAGCCGGGAAATCAAAAGCGGCCGCAATAAAATCCGGCTGAAATTCCTTGATTATTTTCAGAAAAACCAGCAAAAATCCGTAAATGGCATTCACCAGTTCTCCCTTTTTTGTAGTTAAGGGAGGAAGAGCATGATAAGCCCGGTGTATCACGGAATTGGAATCGATAATGACCAAACGTTTTGTTTCCTCTGGCATAATTTTGAATAGAATGAAAAATTATAAAGGAAGATGAAGCAACGCTTCATCGACCGCCATTATTATTTTTGGGATTGTATTGTAATTTTTCTTGACGTTTTGCCGACAAATCCAAACTTCAACGACAGAACATTCTTCGGCAATATTTTTTTTATTCGGTCTGCCCATTCAATGGCGACAATATGCCGTGGATTGGAAATCATTTCTTTAAACCCTAAGTCGAAAATTTCTTTTGCTTTCCGAATCCGATAACAATCGATGTGGTAAAAATCATGGAATATAGAACTTGGGATATGGAACCTTTTTATAATAACGAATGTCGGACTGGTAATTTTTTCTTTGACACCCAAACCCTTGGCGAAACCTTGTAAGAAGGTTGTTTTCCCGCCCCCCAAATCCCCTTCCAGCCCCAAAACAAGAGCTCTTGTCCCAATGCGGGTTTTAAGAATTTTTTTCGCCAAAATTTCTCCTATTTTTTTAGTTTGGGTAGGGTTTTCGGTTAAATATTCAATTTTCATTGACTTTTAAGGGATTTTAAGTTAATTTAAACTAGGCGAAGAGGATTAATCCTCTTCTTCATCTTCGATAATCAACTTCATTGTAGATCCTTATGGAAGAATATTCAAAACAAAGCAGCCAGGAAGGAATAACGATTTCTTCACGAATTAATGCCGAAATTCAAAAGAAAATAAAAAGCATTCTTGATTTTAAAGAAAAAATCGGGGGATCTCTTAAAAAAGATACATCTGAACTTTTAGAAATTTTTTTGGGGGGAGGAATTCATCTGTCAGCTTCCGATCTCCACGTTGAGCCGACGGAAACCCAGGCTAAAATCCGGGCGAGAATCGACGGAGTTTTACAGGATGCCGCCATAATTGATCGAGAAATATACGGAAATCTTCTCTCAAGAATAAAACTTTTATCCGGAATCAAATTGAACATTACCGACCGACCGCAAGATGGCCGATTTTCTGTTTTAACGGGAGGAAAATCGGAGCACGTTTCCATCGAAATCAGGGTCTCCACCTTGCCGTCGGAATACGGAGAATCGATTGTTTTAAGAATTTTAAACCCAAAATCTTTAATCGATTTGGAGGCTCTGGGGCTGAGAGAAGATTTATTAAATCTTTTTAATAAAGAAATCAAAAAACCGAACGGAATGATTATCGTTACCGGTCCCACCGGCTCAGGAAAAACCACCACTCTTTATGCTTTTTTAAAAAAGATCCAAAAACCGGAAATAAAAGTCATCACCATAGAAGATCCGATTGAGTACCATTTAAAAGGAATTTCTCAGACTCAGGTCAACCCTGCCAGAGGTTATGACTTTTCTTCCGGTCTTCAATCAATCATGCGGCAAGATCCGGACGTGATTCTGGTGGGTGAAATCAGAGATTCAAAAACTTGCCAAATTGCTCTCCAGGCCGCCCTAACGGGACACTTGGTTTTGACAACCTTGCATACCAATGATGCCGCCGGCACTGTTGTCAGATTGATAAGTTTGGAGGGAAATTTGGCGAATATAGGACCGGCCGTCAATATGATCGTCGCCCAAAGGTTGGTCAGAAAACTTTGCGACAAATGCTTCCAATTTATGCCCGTTTCTTCTTCAATTCTCGAAAAATTGGAAAAAAATTTAAAAGGAATTTCCAAAGAAGTAAAAATCCCGAAGTTAAATCCCGGATTGAAAATTCCCGAAGTAAAGGGTTGCAAATATTGTAATTTTACCGGGTTCAGAGGCAGGGTGGGAATATTTGAAGCAATTCTGATAGATGACGAAATGGAAAAATTTATTTTAAAAAATCCTTCTGTCGCTGATTTTCAGGAACTGGCGATGAAAAAAGGAATGGTAACCATGTACCAAGACGGCTTAATAAAGGTTTTGCAGGGCATCACCACCATCGAAGAATTGGAGAGAATAACAGGGGAGTAAACCCCGTAATACAACTTCCAGTGTTCTCCGAACAAAAACACCGAAGGTGCTGGAAGATGATATACGGGGTAAACCCCGTAATACAACTTCCAGTGTTCTCCGAACAAAAACACCGAAGGTGCTGGAAGATGATATACGGGGTAAAAAAACAGCCCCAAAACTGGGGGCGAACTAAGGCATTAGGAGCGCAAAGTTTAGAATTTTTCCGAGGAGTAGCTCAGTGGGAACCAAGCTATCCGGCTAAGAGAAACTCTGGGGCCCCCAGCTTTAAGGCTGATTTACTATTGTAATATATTATGACAAATTTGTCAAGGGCAGTAGTTTTGCTTTTTTTGTTTCTCCCCGTTCTACCAATTCAGGCGGCCAGTCCCCTTGATATAATGATTAATGAAATTTCCTGGATGGGAGAAGAGAAAAACGGCAATGATGAATGGTTAGAATTATATAATAGCACCAATTTGCCGATAAGTCTTGACGGCTGGTCTTTAAAAGCCGCCGACGGGACGCCGGAGATCAAACTTTCGGGAGAGATATCCGCCAATGGATTTTATTTATTGGAAAGAACCGACGATGACAGCGTCCCTGGAATCCCGGCCGACCAGATTTATAAAGGAGCTCTGGAAAACAACGGTGAAAATTTGGAACTTTATGACGATAAAGGAAACTTGGTGGATTTTCTCGACTGCAGTTCTAAATGGTCTGCCGGCGACAATATAACCAAACAGACAATGGAAAGGATCGACTCAAAAAACTGGCAGAATAGTAAAAATGCCGGCGGGACGCCGAAGGCAAAAAACGGCATCATAAACACGGCTGAATCTGGCTCCCAATCGTCTTCCACACCAACTCAGGAAAAATCAAAATCTTTGGCATACCCTTCCGGCATTGTTATCAATGAAATCCTTCCCTCGCCGGAGGGCAAGGATTCGGAAGAAGAATGGCTGGAAATTTTTAATCAAAACGATTTGGAAACCAGCCTTGCCGACTGGAAAATCAGCGACATCACGGGCGTCGTCAAAACTTACACTTTCCCCGAAGAAACAAAAATACCAGCCAAAGAATTTTTAGTGCTTACCCGACCCGTCTCAAAGATTACTTTAAACAACGAAGGCGACGGCCTGAAACTTATCCGGCCCGACGGAAAGACGGTAGATTCCGTAGAATATGTTAAGGCCCCAAAAGGGCAATCCTTTAACCGAACTGCCGAGGGCTGGGTTTGGAGCGATATCCTTACGCCCGGCTCATTAAATGAAGATTCTGAAACAGAACCGGGAGTTGGAACAATCAAAACGGACGAAACCAATCCAGAATTTCAAGTTAAAGAAGGGCTGGCGGCGGTGAGCCAGTCTTTTGAAAAATCCCAACGACAGAAAATTCCCAATTCTTTTCCTCCTTATTTAATTGCGGCTTCTCTCGCTGTTTTTTCCGGAGCAGTAATTTTTTCACTAAAAAGATTGATTTCTTCAAAGAATTAGATTAAAATCAATATGATATGGAAATAAAGGAATTGAAAGAATTATATCTTAAAAAGAAATTATCCTCCCCTAAAATTGCTGAAAGATTGAATTGTAGCCCAACCTTTGTCAGAAATAAATTAAGAGAATATGGTATTCCCATCCGATCCCTTAAAGAAGCTCTTCTTTTATCTAATACTCCGAAGTATCCACGATATAATTTTAATGGAGATTTAAAAGAAAAAGCATATTTAATAGGTTTCCGGCGAGGAGATTTACATGCTCATCAAGCTAGATCAAGAACTATTCTAGTTTTTATGAGTTCTAGTAAAGATAGCCAACTTAAACTTTTTAAAAATTTGTTTTCTAAATATGGTCATATATGGAGCGGCAAGACAAAGGCGCCGGATGAAACGTGGGAACTCACAATGTGTTGTTATCTTGATAATACCTTTAAATTTATAATCGACAAAAAAGATTTAATTGAACCGTGGATTTTGGAAAATAGAAAAATTTTTGCAGCCTTTTTGGCGGGGTATATCGATGCTGAAGGAACTTTTTGTTTGTGTAAGAACGATGCTGTTTTCAGTGTCAGGTCTCAAGATAAAAATATTCTTCATCAAATTCGTATAAAATTAATTGAATTAGGAATTCTTCTACGACCTTCTCAAATAGTTCGTAAAAAAGGAACAAAAGATAAAAGGGGAATAATAAGTAATGGAGATATTTGGGGAATTTTTATACACCGTAAAGATTCTATCCTTAAATTAATTGATTTAATTATTCCATATTTAAAACATGCTAAGAAAAGAAAAAATATGGAAATTGTAAAAAATAATATTCTTTGGCGAAACAAACAATATAATAATCAACAAGATAGAAGATATTATAAATTATATTTAGAAGAAGGAATAAAAGTATGAGCGGACACAGCCACGCTAAAACTATAAAACACCTGAAAGAGCAAACCGACAAGAAAAGAAGCCAAATGTTCTCGAAAGTTACGAGATTAATTTCGGTTGCGGTTAAAGCCGGCGGGAGCAATACCGAAACCAATTCTAAATTAAGAATGGCGATTGAGCAGGCCAAATATTTTAATATGCCGAAGGAAAATGTCGAAAGAGCCATTAAAAGAGCGGCCGGAGAGGGGGGAGAAGAACAATTGGAAGAGGTCCTTTTTGAAACTTTTGGCCCCGGCGGAGTCGCCGTTTTGGTCGAAGGGATTACCGATAACAGAAACAGGACCCTCGGGGAAATCAAACAGATTTTAAATCAAAATGGAGGAAAATTGGCGGGAGAAGGCTCGGTAAAATGGCTTTTTGAGAGGAAAGGAACGATAATGGTTGATTGGAAAATGCAAAATGCAGATTTGCAAAACAAAGAAAAAATAGAATTAATTGCGATCGAAGCGGGGGCGGACGATATTTATCGACATGACGAAGTCTTGGATGTTTACACAAAGCCGGACGAATTGGAAAAAGTGAAGAAAATTTTGGAAGAAAAAGGAATTAAAATTGATTCTGCTTCTTTGGATTGGGTGGCAAAAGAAGAAATCGAACTGAATCAAGAAGATAAAGACGCCTGCCAGAAACTTTTTGACTCTTTGGACGAAAACGATTCGGTCCAGGAAGTATATAGTAATTTGAAATTATAATTCAAAGAGCGCTTCGCGCTCTTTTCTATCTTCATTTACCGAGCCTGCGAAGCAGGCGAAGGTCAAGAAGAGGATTTATCCTCTTCGTCTTTAATAAATAAAATTCGATACTCAATGAAGTTAAGGCTTCATTTCGATCTTCGATAAATATTAAATATTTATCTCCATGCCAAAAGAATCTGAAATCAGAAAAAGAGCAATTCAAATATTAGAAAGAGAAAAATGGGTTGTCTGGTGGCCGTCTAAAATAAAATTCAAACAAAGCGATATTTTTGGGATTTTTGATATAATTTGCTGGAGAAAAATAACGGGGAACCTTAAATTTATTCAGCTGACTACCGTATCCAATTTGTCAACCCGGAGGAAAAAAATACAATATTTTTTTAAGAAAAATAAAATAAATCCTAAAATCGCATATAATACGGAGGTTGAAATTTGGGCGTGGAACGAACGCAGTATAACATTTGAAAGAGAGCTAATATAAGGAATGGGCCCTTGACGGGCTCTTTAAAATTAATATAATACTGGATATGTGAAACCCGATCCCGCCAAAATCTGTTTCGGCGGGAAAAAGGTCGTAAAGGGAAAATAATTAATATATAAAAACAAAAAAATGATTTACGAAGAAAAAGAATTAACTCCGATTACTAATCAGGAAGAAGGAGAAGAAACTAAAGAAGAAGAAACAGAAGAGACGGAAGAAACAAAAGCAGTTGAATAAAAATCCAGCCCCCGATAAGGGGGCTTTGGCTTATATTATTTTAACAAATTTTCTTTTCCCTATCTGGACAACCATGTCTTTTTTTGTTTGGATAATCTCCCGCCAATTATCTTGAATTTTACCATTAATTTTTACTCCCTTCTGTAAAATCAATCTTTTGGCTTCGGATTTGGAAGATACCAATTTTGTTCTTACTAAAAAATCTAAAATATTAATTTTCCCCTCTTCCAACCTTATTACCGGAATAATTGAGGGCTGTTCTTTCTGCTTAAAAACTTTATTAAATTCTTCTTGCGCTTTTTTAGCTCCTGCGAAAGAATAAAAAAATCTAACAATTTCAAAAGCTAATTTCATTTTGTAATCCTTCGGGTTATTACCCGCCTCCATCTCTTTAATATACTTTTCAATTTCAGTTATATCTAATCTGGTTGCCAAAATAAGATATTTGATAATTAAATTATCTTTGAGCGACATTATCTTGCCGTACATTTCATTGACTGGATCAAACAAGTTAATAGTGTTGCCCCAACTTGAACTCATTTTTCTGCCATCTAATCCTTCGATTAACGGATTAGTCATAATATCTTGCGGTTCTTGACCATAAAAACGTTGGAGTTTTCTGCCTGCTAACAAATTAAACCTTTGATCGGTTCCGCCAATTTCTACGTCAGCTTTTACCGCTACTGAATCATAACCCTGCATGAGAGGGTATAATAATTCTCTAAGAGAGACGCGTTTCCCTGCATCTATCCTTTTTTTTATGTTCTCTCTGGAAATAAATTCATTTAGAGAAAAAACGTCGGCCTGCCTGCCTATTTGACGGTAATCTAATTTATTGAGCCACTCGCTATTATAACGAACTTCGCACTTTTCAATGTCGATTATCTTTTTTGCCTGTCCAACATAGTCCTTCATATTTTGTTTAATTTGCTTTTCGGTTAGCATCGGCCTCTCACTGTCTTTGTCGGAAGTATCGCCGATTACACCGGTAAAGTCCCCGATTATAAGGACAATTTTATGGCCAAGCTCCTGGAAATCTCTTAATTTAAGCAGAGGGATAGCTCTACCGATATGAATATTGGGGCTAGTAGGATCTATACCAAGTTTGATACGCAGTTGTTTTCCGCTTTTTAATTTTTTCTTGAGATGATCATTTTCAATTACTTCCTCTACCCCTCTGGCCAGTATTTCTTCAATTTTTTTAGGATTGGTATTTATCTTCATATGTTTTTATTTTAGCAAAATCACTTTTAAATTACCACTTCTTATCAGATTGAAAAGGGGGCTCTTTTTTAGTAAAATTAATAACATGCCGGAAAGAAAATTTTATCGAAAAGTTTATCGGCAAAATAAGAAGATAAAAAAAACGCTTTCTCTTTTCAAGTTTTTTGTTTATTGTTTTTTATTATTTGTTATTTCTGCTTTGTTTTTGTTCATTTTTTACGCCAAAGACCTGCCGAGGCCGGAAAAATTCACCGAAAAGCAATTTGTCCAGTCCACAAAAATTTATGACCGCCAAGGCCAAGTTTTATTGTATGAAATTTACGGAGAAGAAAAAAGAACGCTGGTTTCTCTGAGCGTCGTCCCGGAATATTTAAAACAAGCGGTGATCGCGACCGAAGACGCCAACTTTTACCGCCACTTCGGAATTGATTTTAAGGGAATAATGCGGTCAATTCTGATTAACTTTAAATTGAAAGAGCCGATATACGGCGGCTCTACCATCCCCCAACAATTAATAAGATCAACCTTTTTTTCAACCGAAAAAACGGCGCAAAGAAAAATCAGGGAAATTGTTTTGGCTCTGGAATTAGACAGACGTTATTCAAAAGAACAAATTTTGGAATGGTACTTGAACCAAATTCCTTTCGGCCAGAATTCCTACGGAGTGGAAGCGGCAAGCCAAACTTATTTCGGAAAATCGGTTCAGGATCTTTCTCTCCCGGAAGCCGCCACCCTATCAGCTTTAATACAAGCTCCCAGCCGCCTTTCCCCTTATGGCGAACATAAAAATGAATTGCTGACAAGAAAAAATTACGTTTTAGAAAGGATGGTTTCCGAAGGATTTTTGACCGAAGAACAGTCAGAAAATGCCGAAAAAGAGGAATTAAAATTTACCGAAGAACCGACCGAAATAAAAGCTCCTTATTTCACTTTATGGGTTAAGCAACAAATTGAAGAAAAATATGGCGAAGATTTTTTAAGAAAAAACGGCCTTAAAATATACACTTCTTTAGACTGGGAAATCCAAAAAACGGCGGAAGAAGCGCTGAGAGAAGGAATAGAAAGAAATAAAAATTATAATGCTTATAACGGAGGGCTAGTGGCGATCAATCCGAAAAATGGAGAAATTCTGGCTATGACCGTCGGAACGGGAGATTATTATGCCCCTTCTTACCCTGAAAATTGTACGGCCGGAGTGGATTGCCTGTTTGACCCAAAATTCAATGTGACAATCGGCACGAAAGAAAACCCCGGCAGACAACCAGGATCCGCCTTTAAGCCCTTTATTTATGCCGCCGCTTTCAACAAGGGGTATAATGCCTCAACTACCGTGCTTGACGCCGAAACCAATTTTGGAATTTGGGGGGATAAAGAATATACGCCCCAAAATTACGATGGAAAATTCCGCGGTCAGGTTACCTTGAAACAGGGGCTAGCTCAGTCTTTAAATATCCCTTCGATAAAGGTTCTTTTTTTGGCCGGAACCGAAAACATAATTGAAACTCCTTTAACAACCAACAATTTTATCGGACAGGAAAAAGTTTTTGTTGAGGGTTTAAAAAACAGCATTGGGATCGCAAGAGAAATGGGCATCACTACTTTAGACAAACCCCTCTCATCTTATGGTCCTGCAATTGTTCTGGGCGGAGGAGAAGTAAAGTTGTTAGACATAACTTCGGCTTACGGGGTTTTTGCCGCTGAAGGATTAAAGGTGCCGCCTGTTTCTATTTTAAAAATTGAAGATTACCAGGGAAATATTATTGAAGAAAATAAAAAAACCCAGCAAAGGGTTTTATCAAGCGAAACGGCCAGGATGATAAATGATATCCTTTCAGACAATGAGGCCAGGACTCCCATGTTCGGGCCAAGGTCCCATTTGTATTTTGAAAATTACAAGGTGGCGGCAAAAACAGGAACGACAGATGATTTCCGCGACTGCTGGGCCGTCGGATACACCCCCTCTATCACAGTCGGTGTCTGGATCGGCAACAGCAACAACGAACCCATGATAAGAAAACAACCGGCTGCAACTGTGGCCGGTCCGATTTTCCATAGTTTTTTAGAAAAAGTTCTGCCCAACCTGCCCCGTTAGAAATTCGGGGGGCCTATTTTTTATTGAAGAATCCTAAGGCGAAGCCGTCTAACGGCTTAGTGCTTTCTATCACAGAGTTTAATGTTAAATTTTTAACGGGGCCTGCCTAATTAGTTTTTATCGGCATCACCAAATAAAGATAAGTGTCGTCATCTTTCGGTTTTATGATGCCGGGTTTTTCTGAATTTATCAGTTCTAAAACTATTTTTTGATTTTTTTCTTGATTGGCGCTTATATTCAAAAGGCCGTCAAGCAAAAACCGGTGATTGAAAGAAATTTCACAAGGCTTGCCCTGAACCTCACCCGACAAATAACTGTGGTGTTCTCCTATATCCGGACTCTGGCTGAAAATGTCTATTTGGTTTTTTTTAGGGTCGATTTTCAATTTGATTTCGTTTATCTTCCCGCTGAAAAGGGAAGCTAATTTGATTTGGTTGATAAATTCATTATTTTGAATTGTGATTCTCGTCTCGAATTTTTTAGGAATGATCTCCTGATAATTCGGGTATTCTCCTTCGATTAAACGGGAGATGAGCTGAATTTGAGGATGGGGCGTTTCCGGAAGATAGGTTTCAAACAAAATCTGGTTCGGCGAAAAATATATTTTTAAATCCCCCTCTTTCTCCGCAAAAATATTTATTATTTCTCTGGCCGCCCTTTGGGGCAGGATTAACGAGTAATCTTTGGAAATATTCGTTGATTGCGATCGCGATTCCAAATAAAGCTTCTTTTCTCCCAATCTGAAACTGTCCGTTGCGGTCATGGTTATCAAATTCTTTTGGAATAAAAAATAAACACCGGAAATTTCAGGTTTAGCCGAGGAATAACTGGCGATATCAACCACCTGTTTTAAATTTTGGCAGAAAATCTTACTCTTTAATGAAATGCCTTCCTCGGTCGTGATTTTGGGGATAATCGGAAAATCTTCCGGGTTGGAGCCCTTTATTGACGTCTGATAATTTTCGCACTCCACTTTCAGGCTTAAGTCTTTCACCTCTAAATTTACCGGTTTATTCGGTAAAAAATTGACGAAGCCAGATAAAATTCTAGAAGGGATGGCAATTTCCCCTTCTCTTTCCGTTTTTACCAACGTCCACCAATTTATTCCGATTTCCAGATCGGTTGCTGTTAATTTAAAAAAGTTTTTTTCCGCTGTAATCAAAACATTGTTTAAAATTGGGAGATTTAAGGACTTTGCAGAAACTCTTTCTACAACATTAATCCCTTCTTTTAGTTTTTCTTTTAGAATTATTGTTTTCATTAATAAGCTAGTAATTAATATATTATTTATTGTTATTACTGCTGTGGATAATTTTTTATTTATATTGGATTTTACCTACGAAGAAACGATTGATTGGGGGGTGAAATTTTGGGGAAAATTTTTCTGTTTATTATTCCCCCGATTTATCCCCTGACTTATCCACTAAAAATACGCTGCCTTATCAGGTTGATTTCGTTATTAAGATTTTCATTAACTTCGATTTCCTTCGTTATTTTTTCACAGGCGTAAATAGCCGTGGTGTGGTCTTTCCCGCCGAATCTTCTTCCGATAAAGGGATAGGAACTTTTCAATTCTGCTCTAAATAGAAACATGGCTATCTGTCGGGGCTTGACCACTTCTTTTTTTCTCGATAGAGACAGCAATTCTTTTTCCTTTAAGTCGTAAAATTCAGAAACTATCTGGATTATTTTTTTAGGATTAGCCACTTTATTAGGAGAAAGGAACAAGGTTCTGAGCAACGATTTGGCTATCTCCAAATCCGGGACTTTATTATTTATTCTTTGGTAGGCCAATAATCTATTTAGGGCCCCCTCGAGTTCCCTTATGTTTCTTTGGATGTTTGAAGAAATATAATCCAATACTTCGTCCGGGAAATTAACTTCTTTCTCCTGGCTTTTTATTTTTAAAATGGCAATTCTGGTTTCATAATCAGGATAACCAATGTCTCCGATCATCCCCCCTTCAAAGCGGGAACGAAGTCTTTCCGTCAGGGTCGGTATCGCCTTCGGAGGGCGGTCGGAAGAAATGATTATCTGTTTGCCATTTTCATACAAACTGTTGAAAGTATGAAAGAATTCTTCCTGAGTTTTTTCTTTTCCGGCCAGAAACTGGACATCGTCCAGAATAAGAACGTCAATGGCTCGGTATTTCGCCTTGAAGTTCTCCATATCGTGCTTGTTTATCGAAGAGATCACGCCGGCGGTAAATTTCTCGGCGGGAATGTATTTTACTTTCTTCTGGGGAGAATCTTTTATCACTGCGTTTCCGACCGCCTGCAGAAGATGAGTTTTGCCAAGCCCGACGCCTCCGTAAATAAAGAGAGGATTATAAACCAGGCCGGGTTTTTTCGAGACCGCTTCCGCCGCCGCGTGAGCGAGTTCATTAAAGGGGCCCACGACAAAATTATCAAAAGTGTAACGGGGATTAAGATTTGTTTCTTTATCGATTTGAAATTCTTCAAATTCGAGCTGGCCTGCGTCTGGGACGGAGACCTGAGTTCTTTTCAGGGTTTTTAATTCGGTTTTTCCTACCGTATATTTTATTTCTTTGATTTCCCTGTCCAGACTAAATAAAATTTTAAAAATAGTTTTTCCGTATTTATTTTCCAGCCATTCTTTTGCAAAAGAATTCGGGACGGATATTATCGTCTCGCCGTCTTTATAAGAGAGGATTCCCGTATCTTTAAACCACGTGGCAAAGTTTGCCTGAGAAATAGTTAATTGAATTTGGGCGAGAACCGCCTGCCAGAGTTCCTCTTTTGTCATGAGCCGAGCCCCCATAAGGGGCGAAGGCGAATAAAGATGAGGGCTTATCCCTCATCGCCTTCATTAATTATTCATTGAGTATTGTACCACAATATCAAAAGAAGTAAAAATAGAGCAAAATAAGTAGTGGTTGTTAACAACCTGAGGAAAAGATGTGAAATTGACTTCTCTAAATCTTTCTGCTAAAATTTTAGATATGTCTATCACCTTTCATAAAAAGAAAAAAAAGAGACAAAGAACCCACGGTTTTTTGAGAAGACAGAAAACCAAAGGAGGAAGGAGAATTTTGGCTAGGAGGAGAAAAAAAAGGAGACGGAGTCTTACAGTCTAGCATCCCTCATCGGAGAGGGGTCGGGAGAACCCTTCGGTTCTTCCGTGTAGGAAAATATTAAAAACCGAGGGTTGTTAAGGAGCGGCGTTAGCGCGATTGCCGAAAGGCAATATTTAATAAACGCGCGTGCCGCGACCTGATTAGGTATCACCAATATGCTTTACAAAATTAACCGGCTCCAAAAAGAAAAAGATATTGAAAGGGTTTTTAAAAAAGGAAGAGGATTCAAAGAAGATTTTTTGGTTATCAAAACGCTGAAGAATGATTCAAATAAAATCCGTTTTGGGTTTGTAGTTTCTCAGAAGGTTTCCAAAAAAGCCAGCATAAGAAACAAAATTAAAAGAAGGCTGAGCGAACTGGTGAGGTTGAAATTAAAGTCCAAAGCTTTGGCGAATCGCTCCGATAATCTGTTTATTGCCGCTCCCGGATTGGAAAAAAAAGATTTTTGGGAGATTGAGGAAACGATAAATAAATTATTTCAAAAAGCAGGTCTTATTAAATAATCGATGAATCTTTGATTCATCTTAATCTTCAATAAATCTCCGATTTATTTCGATGATAAAAGATTTAATTTTGAAAATCGTTCATTCTTATCAAAAATTTATTTCGCCGAATCTGGGTCAAAATTGCCGTTTTTACCCAAGCTGTTCAGAATATGCTCTTTTGGCAATCAATAAATACGGCGCGCCAAAAGGGCTCGCGAAGGGAATTTATAGAATATTAAGATGCAATCCTTTCAATAAGGGAGGAGTAGACTTACCCTAATGGCTTTTTTTATCAACGTTTTCAAAATAATATTATATCAGCCCTTGTTTAACGCCCTGATTTTGCTTTATATATACCTGCCCGGCCACGATTTTGGGGTGGCGGTGATTGTTCTGACGGTTATAATCAGAATCATTCTCTATCCTTTGATGGTGCAATCCATTAAATCCCAAAAAATATTGTCGGAGTTGCAGCCAAAAATTCAGGAAATCCAGCGGCAATTTAAAGACGATAAGGAAAAACAAACGAGAGCGACGATGGAACTTTACAAGAAAGAAAAAATTAATCCTTTCGGCGGATGCCTTCCCCTGCTGATCCAATTCCCGATTTTAATCGCTCTTTACCAGGTCTTTTGGAAAGGGTTGCAACCGGGAGCCATGAGGCATCTTTATGGGTTTACTCCGAATCCCGGTACGATCGACCCTACCTTTTTTGGTTTTATCAATCTTGCCGAACCGAGTTTGTGGCTGGCATTTTTGGCCGGAGCCATTCAGTTTTTTCAGTCGAAAATGTTGGCTCCCAAGACCTTAAAAACCGAGAAGAAAACAGGACAAATGGCTCAATTTTCTAATACAATGCAAAAACAGATGCTTTATTTTTTCCCCGTTTTTACCGTTTTTATCCTTTGGAAACTGCCCTCCGCCATCGGTCTTTATTGGATAATAACCAGCCTGTTTTCAATAGGACAGCAATATTTAATTTTTAAAAAACCTGCCGTTCAGCCCCAAAATGATTAGTTCAAACGACATAAAAACAATTAAAAAAATCGCCGAAGAATTTTTCGGCAAGACCACTTTCGAAGCTGAGATAGAGGTTTTACCGGAAGAAAATCAAACGGTTCCAATTAATTTAAAAATCGAGGAGCCTCAAATTTTGATTGGAGAAGGAGGCCAAACCTTAAACGATATTCAGCACCTCTTAAAGGCGATATTAAGAAAGAAAATAGATTCCAAGGAGATGTTTTACATCGACCTTGATATAAACAATTATAAAAAGAAAAAAACGGAATATTTGAAAGAGACGGCGCGCCTGGCCGCCGACGAGGTGTCTCTCAGCAAAAAAGAAAAAATGCTGGCACCGATGCCGGCATACGAGAGAAGGATTATCCATTTGGAACTCGTTGACAGGAGCGACGTTATTTCAGAAAGCACAGGCCAAGAGCCCGAAAGAAGGGTGATAATAAAGCTTCATCCTTAATGAAGTTGCGGTAAATTAAGCGTGGTCAGGTCTGGATTGATAACTTGCAGAATTAACCAAGAAGTCAAAATGATTAAAAGCCCTAAAAGGGCGCTTTTTATTTTATCTTTAGCATCGCCGATTGCCGTAGGGTTACCGGCCGAACTTAGATACTGAAAACCTCCCCAAACCAGTATAACAAAAGCGGACAAACCGGCGACCCCCACGATAAAGTAATAAAACCAAGCGATTAATTTATTTAAGTCCATGTCTAAAGTTAATGTATAGCCACCAAATGTTGGGTAATTCAACTCTAAAGCCAAGGAAGCAGCTGGTAAAAGCAGAAACGATATTAAAAAAATTGAAGTTAAAATTTTTTTCATTAATTTAGTATATCATTTTTCTCTTAAAGTAAGAATAACTGAAATTGTCCAAAAGGGCAGAAGCCCAACGAAAGGGATAAGTTCTCCCAAAAGAGTCGCGCCGACCCTTATAAAAGTTTTTCGCAGGGGTCCTTTTGTTATTCCTTTTGCTAATTGCTGTTGCATTTGGGTCGATTTTTGAGCTAATTGTTTTTGAAAGGCCCTTTTTTGTTCTTCTCGGCTCTTTGAGATTCTTCCTATTCTCCAATAAATCCAACCGCCGATAATTGTAAAAGTAATAATATCCATGATAATGCCCACTGTTTTTGGAAGAATAAAAACACTGGTGAGTTCTAGAATAATATCAATAGCGTCAACAATAATTGCAAAGGGCAGGGCAAAACATATAAAATCCGGGTCGAGGGGGCTAACCCTTGCTTTTTCTCCGGCATTTTCTGTAGATTGTTCTGCGGATAATTCTGCTGTTGTTTCTGCCATAATTTTAAGACGTTGAGTCCTTGGCTCTTTTTATTTTGAGGACTTCTTCGGGAGAAGTGGTGATAAACTGGTCCTCGGCGTAGGAAGCCACTACTTTTATCGCTACGTGTTTCTGACCGGCAAAAAATATCCCCTCTCCCACTTCCGCCTCTATCAACAAATATTTTTCTTCTTCGGTTAAGTTAAAAGTCTTTTGGACGACGTCCATCGTCGCCGGGGATTGTTTCATCAAAAGCTGCAAAGAAGAATTGGTGATAATCGGCTGGCCGTAACTTGATTTCATAAAATCTCCGACATCCTGGGTAATAGTGGTAACTCCCAGCCAGTATTTTCTCGCCCTCTTGCAAATTCCGAACAAAAATGATGCTCCGTCTTCCGTACGCATTATCCACCAGGCTTCGTCGACTACCAGGATTCTTTTTTTGAGTTCGGAGCGGACTTCGTTCCAAATATATCTCATAATAATA
>Ga0210018_1000073_pt1 | contig 41509 bp, 32 predicted proteins | sample CryGeyCG2014_010_2_FD_183967 | JGI IMG/M metagenome (GOLD analysis project Ga0210018, IMG submission 183967) | Groundwater microbial communities from aquifer - Crystal Geyser CG09_land_8/20/14_0.10 (SPAdes) (version 2) | ecosystem: Environmental > Aquatic > Deep subsurface > Groundwater | place...
CGTGATCTTATTACTAGAAATGACCATAATTCAATAACTGCTCTTTTGGAAGATTTAAACTTGTCTTTAAACGCTTTTATTAAATCTAATTATCAATCTAAGGATTCAAAGTATATAAATAATGGAAATTAGATATTAGATATTGGAAAAACACTAATATCTTGTATCTAATATCCAGTATCCAATATCTAATGATTCTAGTCTCAATTATTATTACCACCAAGAATGAAGAGAAAAATATTGCTAATTGTTTAGAAAGTATTCGTCGGCAAACATATCCTCAAAATCTCCTTGAAGTAATTGTGGTTGATAATAATTCACCAGACAAGACCAAAGAAGTTGCCGGAAAATACACGAAAAATGTTTTCAATAAAGGTCCGGAAAGATCAAGTCAAAGAAATTTCGGAGTGGAAAAGTCGAAAGGAAAGTATGTTATATATCTTGATGCGGACATGATTCTTTCCTCAACGCTAATTAAAAAAGCCGTTGAAAAATTGGAAAGCGGAGATTTTGATGCTTTCCATATTCCGGAGATTATTCTAGGAAATTCGTATTGGAACAGAGTACGGAGATTTGAAAGAAGTTTTTATGACGGAACAGTAATTGACTGTGTTAGATTTGTCAAAAAAGAAATATTTAACAAGGTTGGTGGTTTTGATCTTCAAATGACAGGACCTGAAGATTGGGATTTTGACAAGAAAATCAGAAAGATTGGGAGAGTCGAAGTGCTTGATAAATATGACTTTGAAGAGATAAGTAGAAAAGTTGCAGAGATTGACTATGGTAAGAGTGGTAATTTAGTAGAAAAACTCGGAGAGCTAAGTGCAAAAGCACTTATTTATCATAATGAGGCGGAATTTGACTTAAAAAAATATTTTCTAAAAAAGGGATATTATGCCAAAAGTTTCGCTTCCTATATTAATAAATGGGGGAAAGATGATCCTGATATAAAAAAACAATTCAGTTTTTCGTACAGATATTTTAATGTTTTTTTGGAGAATAAAAAGTGGAAGAAATTCTTTTTACATCCGATATCGGTTTTTGGTGTTTTCTTTCTTAGATTTTTGGTGGGGGTTAGTTATCTTGTTAGTTTATTTTGAAATTACTTCATTCAAAAAATTTTCTACCGCTTGAATTGACATTTGTTTATTAGCTTCCTCCGTAAAAGCGGCAATGTGGGGAGTTAATACTATATTCTTTAGGGAGAAAAACCCCTTCTTTACCTTAGGTTCGTTTTCAAAAACATCCAGAGCCGCTCCCATAATTAATTTCTTTTTTAATGCAATAATTAAATCTTTTTCATTGACTATTCCACCTCTTGAAGTATTGATTAGATAAGATGTCCTCTTCATAAAGGAAATCTCCTTTAAACCGATTATTCCTTTTGTTTGTTTGTTAAGGGGAAGATGCAAAGATATAATGTCAGCTTTTTCTAAGATATCTTTAAGTTCCTCTTTCTCAGTATTTCTTTTTAACAATGTTTCTCTGTCGAGATAAGGATCGAACCCTAATATTTTTTTAACTCCAAGAAAAGATAGCTTTTCTGCCACCAAGGAACCGATTTCACCACAACCAACCAATCCTAAAGTTTTATCCTTAAGTTCTTCCCCGATCATTTTCTTGTCCCTCCATTCGCCTTCGCTCATTTTTAGACTTTGATATTGAACCTTTCTGAGTAACATAAGTATGAGCATTAACACAAATTCAGCGACAGAATTTGTGTTAGAACCGGGGGAATTAAAAATTTTTATTTTCCTTCTCTCGCATTCTTCGCGATCAACATTATCTAAACCTACCCCCGCCCTTAGTAAGAATTTAAGATTGGGAAAATTGGCGAGATAGGCTTTGTCGGCTTTGGTATATGTTTTAATGAACAAAACATCAACTTTTCCTCTTATTTTTTCAAATTTATCTTGAAAATATATAGAGAAATTATGGTCTTTTAGGTTATGCAAAGCAGCTTGGTGAATTTCTTCTTTTTCGGCGACAAAAACAATCATTCTTGTATTTATATATCATAAGGAGAGATTCTGCAAACCATTAGAGTTGTGTATTTACATTTTATGTGTTAGTGTTTGGTAGAATTCAAAGAAAAGATATCAAAATATATAGTTTTTTTGATTATTAAGAGTGATTTTTGATAGAATTAGTACGATTTAAATGATAAATATCGGGATTATTGGTATCGGTTATTGGGGACCAAATTATGCCCGCCTTTGCTATGAGGTTGAGGATGTTAACCTTTGTTGGTTTGCCGATTTGGATGAAAACGCGCTAAATAAGATCAAGAGGAAATACCCCTTGGCAAAAACAACAAAAGATTACAAAGATCTTCTAAGGGACAAAAACTTAGATGCGGTTATTGTTACTACTCCAGCAACAACCCACTTCAAAATCGTTAAAGATTTACTGTTGGCTAAAAAGAACGTTTTGGTCGAAAAACCCTTAACGGCTAATTTAAGTGAAGCGAAGGAATTAAAAAGATTGGTTAGAAAAACAAAAAAGGTTTTAATGGTCGACCATACCTTTAAATATAATTCAGGTGTAAGAAAATTAAAGGAATTAATTGAAAAAGGAGAATTGGGAAAAATCTATTATATTTTGGCTTCTTACTCGGCCTTGGGTCCTATCCGTAAAGATACCGATGCTCTTTGGGATTTAGCGCCGCATTGGATTTATACTTTAAATTATCTTTTGGGAGAAAAACCACTTTTTGTGGATGCAAAAGGAGGGGAATATCTTAAAAAAGGAATGAAAGATGTTGTTTTTCTTAACCTGGAATATCCAAAGAAAGTTTTGGCGAATATTCATGTCACCTGGGTTTATCCTAAAAAGGACCGCTCACTGACCATTGTTGGCGATAAAAAAATGGCAATTTTTGACGATGTATCGCCAGAGGCAAGATTAACTATTTATGATCGAGGCATTTCTCTAAATTCTAAAGATCCAAATTTTGCAGATCTTCAGGTAATTTTGAGAGATGGGGATGTGGTGATTCCTAAAATAGAGAATAAGGAACCGCTAAAAGAGGCCTTTAAACATTTTTTGGAATGTGTCGAGGAAAACAAAAGGCCACTTTCGGATGTTAACGACGGGAACGAAGTGGTTGAGATTTTAGAAAAAGCAGTAATTTCCATGAAAAGAAACGGTGCACCAATAGCTGTCTGATCTCTCAATTTTCTTAATGAAAAATTTTACTTGTTACAAAAATGTTTTTATCGGTAAAGGAGCGGTTATTCAGCCCGGGGCGATTATTGGTTTGCCTTCTTTTGGAAAGAAAGACGGTGAGGTAAAGACTGTTATCGGGAAAAACGCCGTTATTCGCAGCAACAGCGTAATTTATGCCGGATGCAAAATAGGCAAAAATTTACAAACCGGTCATAATGTTACTATTCGTGAAGATAACGAGATCGGTGACAACCTGAGTATCTGGAGTAACTCGGTTTTGTATCCTCACAATAAAATTGGTAATAGCGTAAAAATTCATTGTAATTGTTTTATTGAATCATCGGTACTAAAAAATAATGTCTTTTTGGGCCCCCATGTAGTAATAACCGACGATCTACATCCCGTCTGCCCTCGCTGGAAAGAGTGTTTGGGAGGAGTAGTAATCGAAGAAAATGTTAGTGTCGGTGGGAATGTCACCCTTTTACCGGGAGTTACTATTGGTAAAGATTCACTTGTCGGGGCGGGTAGTGTGGTAGTGAAGAATATTCCTCCAAGAACCGTTGTTGTTGGAAATCCGGCCAAGGTGGTAAAAAGGACTGATTCGCTGAAATGTTTGAAAAAATTTTATAAAAAACCTTATGAGTGGAGAGAAAAATGAAAGTAAATTTTGTTGATTTGAAAAAACAATATTTAACCATCAAGCCGGAAATTGACACCGCGATTCAGCAGGTAATCGATAACTCCTCTTTTATTTTAGGGGATGAAGTTTCTGAATTTGAAAAAGAGTTTGCGGCATTTTGTGGGGTAAAATACGCTGTTGGTTTAGACAGTGGAATATCTGCTTTAGAGTTGGGAATGCGAGCTTTGGGGATTGGTCCTGGGGATGAGGTAATTACACCGGCCAATAGTTTTATTGCTTCATCCTCATCTATTTCGTTCACGGGAGCAAAACCTGTATTGGTTGACTGCCTTCCTGATACATATAATATTGATCCAAAGTGTGTTGAGAAGGCAATTACTAAAAAGACCAAGGCAATCATGCCTGTTCATTTGTATGGTCAGCCGGCAGAAATGGATTCTATTTTGAAGATTGCCCGGAAACATCGACTTTTTGTAGTGGAAGACGCTTGTCAGGCTCATGGTGCGCTTTATCACGGTAAAAAAACCGGTTCCTTTGGAGAATTAGCCGCTTTTTCTTTTTATCCTGGAAAAAATCTTGGAGCGTATGGCGATGCAGGCGCTTTGGTGACAAATAAAAAGAAAATAGCCCAAAAGGTTAGCATGATGAGAAATTACGGCCAGAAGAAAAAATATGACCATCAATTTTTAGCCTGGAACAGAAGATTGGATAATTTACAGGCGGCAATTTTAAGAGTCAAACTGAGGCATTTAGATTTATGGAATAAAAAAAGGTTTGAAAATGCAGAAGTTTACTACGGGCTTCTTTCTCATTCTCCGGTTGTGATTCCATATATTTTGCCTAAAGCAAGACACGTTTTTCATCTTTATGTTATTCAAACTGAGAGAAGAGATGAATTGCAAAAGTTTTTGAATGAGAGGGGAATTAGCACGGGTATTCATTATCCGGTGCCAATTCATCTACAGAAGGCTTATAAGAGTTTAGGTTATAAACGAGGGGAATTTCCTGTTACAGAAAAGCTGTCTAAAAAAATTCTCTCGTTGCCAATGTATCCTGAACTATCTCGTATAGAGATTGAATATGTTGTTGAACAAATACAGGAATTTTTTAGAAAATGATTTTACTCATAACTCCTTTTTTCCCTCCAAATATAGGGGGAGTAGAAATTCATCTTTCTGATTACGTTGATTTTCTGAAAAAGAAAAAAATTAAAACTATTGTTTTAACTTATCAGCCAATCACCAGCAAGATTAAAGCTCCTTTTAGAGAAAAGAATGGATCAGTAGAAATTCTTCGTTTTTGTTATCCCGGGCACAACCTTTTTTATTTACTAGAGAAAAGGCCGGTTTTCCAATTTGCTTATCTTTTTTTTGGTTTATTTATTTATTCTTTTTTCTACCTACTGCTTAATTTTAAAAAAATTGAGGTTCTTCATAGTCAAGGATTAGCGGCCGGTTTTGTTTCAGGAGTTTTAGGTAAACTTTTTCGCAAGAGAACGGTTATTAGTCTGCACACTATTTATCGGTTTGCTGACGGAGCAAATATTACCGGATTTTCTAAAATAATATTTTCTTTGAATAATAAAATTTTGGCTATCGCTAAGGGGTGTAAAGATGATTTAGTTAAAGTTGGGGTAGATCCCTCAAAAATAATTGTTTATAGTTATTGGGCGAAAACAAATTACTTTAAACCTTTAAATCGAGATGTATGCAGAAAAAAACTTAACCTTCCTACCGATAAGTTTATTAGTCTTTTTATTGGCCGATTTACTCCAGAGAAACAACTCAATGAAGCTCTGGAAGTTGCTAAACTGTCGCCGGAGATAATATTTCTTTTTGTGGGTCAGGGCCCGTTAGGAGAAAAAGTTAAAACCTATGCTAATAAATTTTCTAACATAAAATTAATTGGCAGAGTAGAAAACAAAGATTTGCCCATATATGATAATGCTGCCGACATCTTACTTCTGGGGTCAGTTGACGAAAATTATTTTGGAAAAGTTACTATGGAGGCAATGTCCTGCGGCTTGCCTGCACTAATCTCTGATAGAAGTTATTATTTTGGGAGACAGAAAAAGGTGGACCCCAGTGTTTTACCATCGAACTGTGGTTTTATTGTTCCCCTAGATCCATCAAAAATTTCAGAAAAAATTAAAAAAATCAGCGGTAATATGAACGAACTAAAAGCTTTCCGCTCTTCTTGCCGAAGATTTGCACTTTCAAATTTTAGCGAGAAAAATGCAGGAATAATATTAAAGACATGTAAAGCTTGAACTGATTTTTATGAAGGCGTTTAATCCTCGGGGTCCATTTTTCTATTATGACAAAGATTACCAACAACGTTGGTTGAGTATTTCCCAAAAAGGGAAAGAAAACAAACGAGCCTTTTTTAAGCTAGAACAGTTTCCAAGAGGTTTTTTGTCAGCCTTGATTATTGTTGATCATTGCGATTTTGATTCTTCGAAAAAAGTAGAAGCTGTTTTTTATGGAACTTCGGATAAAAACTCTAAAGATTATGGCAAAAAAGGCATTGTGGGGACAGGTTTAACAATAACAAAGACAGTTTTTATCGAAGGAGGAGGGAATGAAAATATCGGGTTAGACAATAAAGAATATTTAGATGAAATAATTAACCTTTACAACGACGGAGTTGAAATCGCTGCACATTCTTTGCATCCTAAAAAATCTTTATTGAGGAAAGACCGCATGTTTAAGAAGTATTTGAAAGTTATGCAAGAGTTTGAACCGCAGACTTGGGTGGATCACGGATATCTTAGTCATAATATTACTCGATTTGGTTGGAATAAAGCGAGTAAATACTACTCATTAGATGTTCTTTACGAGAAAGGATATAGATTTTTTTGGTCAGGAATTGATTATTCGCTGAACGCGCCAGATGGTAATTTAAATTTATATAATTGTTCCGGGAGGGCGGGAAAAGATTATTTTTTGAAGATTATTAGACTGATTAAAGAAAAAAAAGAAATTTCAAAAATTGTTTTTACCTTTTTTTGGGATTTTATTGGAAATTTAATTGGTTGGCAGGCAAAAGATGATCTCCTTCTGTCTTTTGGATCAGAACATCGTTTTTCTCCTTCAAAGCGGAATTTAATAAGGTTAATAAACCCAAAGTTTTATTTTAATATCTTTAAAAATTTTTTCTTACCCGATAAATATCATTCATTTATCGAAGGTTTCTATCCCATTATTTTTGACAAGAAAAAAAATGAAGTTTATGGATTTACTTCACTTTGGATAAATGATTATATTAACGGATACTCTCCAAAAAATATTGACCGGCTAATTGGGGAAAGAGGCCTTCATATAGGACATAATTATTTAGCTGTTGAAGAGAGTCATTATTTGGGGTTAGCATTTAAAAAAATTGGCCCTGAATATTATATTAATGATAATTTCCAAAAAAACTTGGAATATATGGCGGAACAGCAAAAGAAAGGTTTGCTTTGGGTGACGAATATAAAAAAATTGGGAAAATACTATTCTGAACTAGAAAACGTCAGTGTTAAGGAGCTATCAAAAAAAGAACTTTTGCTAGAGAATTTAAGTAATGATAAAATCAACGGGATTACCTTTTCTTGCCCGATTATTGATTCTCAACAAATTCCAAAGGTTTTACTAAACAAGAAGCCCTTAAAAACCAAGAAATTATTTAATAATAGATTGTTTTTTTGGTTCGACTTAGAAGGAAAAGAAAAAACAAAGATTCTTATTTATTAGCGAAATATGATTTTATCATCAATTGTTGGTATACCTAAAATATTCTTCCGAGCAATAGAGATTAAGTTTTGGAAAAAACAAGGGCGAGTCTTGCCCTTGTATTTTATTAATTTCTTGATTACTTATCACTGTAATGCTAGATGTTCGATGTGTAGTATTTGGCAAAAGTATAAAAAAGATCCTCGTCAAGGAAATAACGAATTAACTTTGGAGGAAATTAAAAAATTTTTAAAAGAGAACAAAAATTATCTAAGAAATTTAAAACATATCGGGATTACGGGAGGGGAGGCTTTTTTAAGGGAAGATATTGTTGAGATTGTTAAGGCAATAAAAGAGATTCTTCCTTGGGTAGAGACAGGAATTCAAACAAATGGTCTTTCTCCTCAATTTGTTTTAGAAAAAACAGAAAAAATCTTAAAGTTCTATCCAAACTTTTCCCTTTCTGTTTCAATTGATGGATTGGGAGAAACCCACGATAAGGTAAGAGGAATTCCCAAGGCGTTTGACAAAGCGGTGAAGACCATTAAGGGCGTGCAAGAATTGGGAGTTAAAAATATCAGCTGCGGCATGACGATTTCCTCCAAAAATTATAAGCAAATACTAAAAACTCAAAAATATGTCGAAGATAAACTAAATTGTCGATTTACCTGTTTTCTTTCCGATGAAAGCGACTATTATTTTGACAATATCGGAAAGAACCAAATTTTAGACAAAAAACAAACAGCGGCAGTCATCCGACAATTGAAAAATTATGAAGGAGATTACTATCTTGATAATTTGCGCCAGATGATGGAGAAAGGAAAAAGAAGAACCCTTCCTTGTTATTCCGGCTATACCTCTATTGTGATAGATCCTTTTGGGGAGGTTATGCCGTGTGTACTTAAATCATGGAAGTTTGGCAATATAAAAACGCAAAGACTCAAAGAAATGATGTCCAGTCAAAACGCGATCCAAATTAGAAAAAAAATTGATGGATGTATTTGTTTTAGTCAGTGTGAAGTATCTTCATCGGCAGTAGTGGACGTTTTTGATGTTCTTAGATGGTTTTTAACTTCTTCTTTAAGCGGGAAGAAACAATTTTTGACTTCATTATTAAAGGAAAAGAAACAGTTTTTGGAAGGATAGCAGATGAAGGTTTTATTTGTTTGTTCTGAGGATATAAGCTTAGGGGTTGCTTCTCTTTCTGCATATCTTAAAAAGGAAAAACACCGGGTTTTTTTGGCTTTTGACCCACGTCAGTTTAATAAGTCATATGCCGAAAATAAATCGTTAGCACATTTTTTTAGCCGCGAAAGCGAGATTTTACACAAGGTAAAAGAAATTTCTCCGGATTTAATTTGTTTTTCGGTTTATACCGCTAATTACCAGTGGGCACTAATTCTGGCGGAGAAGATTAAAAAAATCACTGACGCCCCCATTGTTTTTGGAGGAGTTCACCCTACTTTGGCTCCTGAAGAAGTCATTAAGCAAAAAGCAGTTGATATTGTTTGTGTAGGTGAGGGAGAAAAACCAATCGCGGAATTACTTGAAAACCTTAAAAAAGGAAAGAAAGAACATCATATTGCCAATCTTTGGTTTAAAGACAAAGGTAAAATAATAAAGAATGAAGTAAGACCCTTGTTGGATTTAAATAAACTTCCTTTACCGGATCGCGATCTTTTCTTGGGCCAATTGCCGGATTCTTATTTCCGTTCTCCGGCAATTATGACCAGCAAGGGCTGCCCTTTTTCTTGTACTTTTTGTTCCAATAATTCCCTTAGAAAGATATACCAGGGAAAAGGGATTTATGTTAGAAAAAGGACTGTTGGAAATGTGATGGTGGAACTTTTGACTCTAAAAGAAAAATATCGTCCTCATTATTTTATTTTCATGGATGATTTGTTCACGGTTGATCCGTCTTGGCTGGAAGAATTTTTACCTCTTTACCGAAAGAAAATAAATCTTCCTTTCAGTTGTTTTTCCCATTTTAATTTTTTAGATCTGAAAACTGCAAGGTTGTTAAAGAAAGCCGGTTGCAACTTGGTTTTATTTGGATTACAGTCCGGATCGCCCCTTTTAAGAAGGAAAATTTTAAAAAGACCGGAGACCAACGAAGATGTGCTTAGAGTTGCCGGAATCTGTCGAGAGGTCGGGCTAAATTTTTCGATAGACCATATTTTTAATTTACCTTCCGACAGCAAGGAAACGGTTTTTGAGTCTCTTAACTTGTATAATAAAGTGAGGCCGAATATCATTAATTGTTACGGACTCATGTTTTTCCCAGGAACAGAAATTGTCGATATCGCTGTCGGAAAAGGGATTCTAAAGAAGGATTCTTATAAAAAAATTAACGAAGGGAAAGAGGCAGTTTATGCAAGCCTAGTCGGCAAAGCAACTGCCGATGATTACCGTCGTTTTGCTCTTTTAACAACTTTGATTCCTTTGTTGCCACAAAAAGTGGTGGCTTTTGTTTTGAATAAAGAAAAGAGAGTTAATTTTTTTAGCGATTTACCGATTTCTTTAATAATACCAATAAAATTAATCCTATATTTGAAAGTTAACTTAGGTTTTATTTTCTCGTCGGTTATTGGAAACGAGTTTTTTTATTTAAAACAATTTTTCAAGTACAAATTTAAAAGTATTAATTATTAGTCATCAAAAAATTATGGCAGATGTTATTTTGATTAGTGCACCGATGGTTCTTTCTAAGGAAGGACCGGCAGTTGGTGATGAATTTACCAATCCTTGGCTTGGAGTATTATATATTGCTTCATATTTACGAATGAATGAGGTTACTGTAAAGGTGATTGACCCTGGGCCAGAAAGATTACTCTTGCCCGGGATATTAAAAAAAATTGGAAAAGAAAAACCTAAAGTTGTGGGGATATCCGCCCTAACCTCAGGAATTAGAACGGCTGTTGAAATTGCGACAGCAATTAAAAAAGAATTTAAATCAATAAAAGTAGGGATTGGCGGTTCTCATATTAACGTTGACCCGACTTTTGCCGAAAGATTTCCTATTTTTGACTTCTCGATTGTAGGCGAAGGAGAAAAAACTTTTCTTGATATTTTCGAGAAAATAAAAAAAGGGGAGAAACTAAAAAAAGTTTATCAAGGAGAAATTATCAAGAACCTTGATGAAATTCCTTTTCCGGCCAGGGATTTGATTAACATCTACCATTATTTTCCTCGCGAGAAACAAGAATCCGGAGAGAAACCGACTGCTTCCATTGTTGGTTCTCGAGGTTGTCCTTACCTTTGCTCTTTTTGTAGCCGGAACCCGCAATGGCGTCTTGTTCGTTTTCGCAGTGCAAAAAATATTGTTGATGAAATGGAACAAATTGGAAAAAATTATGATTGGAAATTTAGCTTTCAAGACGATGCAATTACAATAAATCGGCAAATAACCCTTGATTTATGTAAGGAAATATCCTCAAGGAATCTCAAGATTCGTTTTTTGGGAATGACTAGAGCTAATTGTGTAGACGAGGAGGTAATCAGGAACTTAGCCGAGGCAGGATGCGAAGAATTGTTTTTTGGAGTTGAGGCCGGCAACGAGAGAATCAGAAATAAGGTGATCAAAAAAATGGTGACCAATAAACAAATTGAAAAGGCAATCAAGCTTTGTCGAAAATATGGAGTCAGGAGCAGTTTATTTTTAATGGTCGGCTTTCCCGGAGAAACAAAAAAAGAAATTGAGGACACGGTTAATTTTGGGAGACGATTTGACCCTGATTTTATTGGTGTTCATATTACTATCCCCCTTCCCGGATCGGAAATTTTTGAATTGGCCAAAAAAGGAGGACAGGTCCCAGAAGATATTATTGATCAATATGCCAGCGGAAAAATGGGACAAGGTTTTATCGGTAACTGGCCGGTTTACGTTCCGTCAGGATTGACCGAAGAATATCTTTACGATGCACAAAAAAGAGCTTACAGAAAGTTCTATTTACGGCCACGCTGGTTCTATTTAAGATTTTTAAGTTATTTTAAATCTCCGGCAAATTTTGTTCATGATATTTCATTAATTAAGACCGGAGCCCATACCTTAATTTATGGCTCAACCAGAAACGCGATCACTCAGAAAGCGGCCAAAGAATGAAGTTTGTAATATTTAATAATGGCCTAATGGTGGAAACCGGACTTTCAGGTTCGGACAGAAGAGCTTTGGAATGGACAAAGATCTTTCTGAAGAAAGGTTTTAAGGTAAATATGTATACCTCGGTTTTTGGTCGGACGAGGTATCAAAATTTCGGCCCAAACCTTTCTTTGACAACAGTTGGAGATTCAAAATTTATTTCTCAAAATACTTTTTTTATCTATTTGTTTCGTGCCGTAAGATCAATTTTTTTGATTCGCAATGTCGGGGAAAATGATATTTTTTATTCAACCTCCGATTTGTTGCCGGATGCCGTTCCTGCTTTCTTCGGGAAACTGAAAAATAAAAAAACTAAATGGTTAACCGGTTGTCATTTGCTCGCTACCAATCCATTTCGCGACTACAAGGGGAATCTTAAAAAACCTACGTTAAAAGGAATTTATTATTTTTTCAGCCAAAAAGTAATTTTACTTCTCGCCAAGAATTATGCAGATTTAGTAATGGTTTCTAATAATCTCGACAGAAATTCTTTACTCGGCAAGGGTTTTAAGGACCGGCAGGTGATTGTTACTTACGGGGCGGTAGAATGGGGTCTTGTTAATTCCGTAAAACCGCAAAAAACGAAATATGAAGCTGCTTTTATCGGCCGATATCACCCCCAAAAAGGATTAGATGATTTGCTTAAGGCCTGGAAAATTGTTTGTCGGAAGTTTCCTAAAGCGCAAATGGCGATGATAGGGGAGCTTGAACAATTATTACCAAAAATAAAAGAGTTGGGATTGGGAACAAATATTATTTTTTTTGGTTTTATTGACGGAGTCGATAAAGTAAAGATATTAAGGTCAAGTAAGATTTTTCTTTTTCCTTCGCATTACGAAAGTTTTGGCATAGTTGCCGCAGAAGCAATGGCGCTTGGTTTGCCTGTTGTTGCTTATGATTTGCCGATATATAAGGATATTTACCCTGAAGGGATGATTAAAGTCCCTCTTGGAAATTGGCGCTCATTTGCCGATGAAGTGGGAGAATTATTAACCAACAAAAGTAAATACAAAAAAATTTCGGTTGTGGCTATAAAAGTGGCGAAAAAATTTTCTTGGGAAAAAACCGCCAAAACAATAATTGATAATTTAGGAGTAACAAGTGATAAAAGTAAGTAAAAAAAATATTGAAGAAATCGTTGCCAACCAGATGAAGAGTTATGGAGGAACAATTTCTCCTGAATGGAACATTGAAAAACAAGTAGAAGAGAATTACAGCGAGGTAAGAGCAAGAGAAGATTGGGATGAAATTACTAAATATGTTTCTGTCGGGAAAACCGATAAAATTTTAGACTTGGGCTGTGGATATGGATTTTTAGTTACCTTATTAAGAATTAAAGGTTATTTGGCTTACGGGTGTGATACTGATATTCCATCAATAAAGATTGCCAAGGAGCTTTTGAAAGAGAATGGACATGACCCCAAAATTGTGGTTAACAATAATAATCTTAGATTGCCATATCCGGCTGAAAACTTCGACTTTATTAATTTGAATTATGTTTTGGTTTATGTAAAAGACAGGGATATTCTCTTTAGGGAAATCAAGAGGGTTTTAAAGAAGAATGGTAAAGTTTATTTGATTACCCCTAATTATCAATGTTGTTATGACGTTAATTATGGTCTCTTTTTATTTTACTTCTTGCCAAGGAGGATAAATAAATTTTATTTAAGACTAGTGGGGAGGAAGAATTTAATTTTTTTTGATTCACTTAATTTTACGACCAAAAGAAATTTAGAAAAAGTTTTTAAAAAAAATAATTTCAGTTTTGATGATATAGGGATAAAAAATTGGCTTTCTTCGTTTAAGAAGCCAAGTTTCAGTGGTCGGAGTAATGCCTATAAATCCCTGATCAACCTAATAAAAACTTTACACCTGGTGAAAAGTTTCCAATTTTTTGCCAAACTGGGTTTTTATACTCCGCTTATTTACATTTTAAAAAACGAGCATTAGAATGGGGAGGTTATGAGCAGAAGAACAAAAGATGTTGTGGCTTCAAAGGTACATGATATTGGGGAGTTTATCTCTAATAAAGTATTTTTGAGCTTGCCGTTTACCCCAACCCAACTAAATTTGGCAAGTTTCTTTTCGATAGTTATTGCCGCCTTTTTGTTTTCATTCGGTCAGTTTAAATTTAATTTTCTGGCCCTATTTTTTATTGCCATTGGAACTCAGTTTGATTACGCTGATGGAGTAGTAGCCAGAGCAAGAAAACAAACAAACAGGTTTGGTGGTTGGTTTGATCCCTTTCTCGATTTGATCGGACAGCATCTAATTTTTATCGGAATGTGCTTTGGAGTGCTGCGAAATTACGAGTTTAATCCCTTTATTACTTTCCTTTGTTTTTTCGGTTTTTGGTCTATCGCTTTAAATAATTTTATCGGTAAGGAATTTAATAGGACTTTCGGTTTTGATTCTTATGTTGGGCATCAGGATTTTAATGACAAGTTTCATGCTTTTAGGAAAATCAGTTTTTTTGACAGCTTCCTCTTTAATACTGTTGCTCCTTCCTCTTTTATTTATTTTGTCTTATTTACAGTGAGATATTTTTTACTTCTGGGTATTGTTTTAAACAACATGCTCTTAACGGTTGTACTGATCACTTTTTTCGGACTCCTGAGGGCGTTTTTAATGATCTGGGCTTTTGTTCTTTACCTAAGAGAGGATACCAAGCACAGGGTATCAAAAGTCCTTTTAGAGATTGAGAAAAAATAAAAAGATGCCAAAAAGATCTTCAAAATCTTCAAAAGTTGTTTATATTGGCATGCGAGCGGACTTGATTCACAATGGCCATATTAAAATCCTTGAGATAGCTAGAGGATATGGGGAAGTGATTGTTGGTCTTCTTACCGACGAGGCAATCGCCACCTATAAAAGAGCCCCTCTTTTGAAGTACGAGCAAAGAAAGCAGATCGTAGAAAATTTGCTTGGAGTCAGTAAAGTTATTCCGCAAAAAACCTTGGACTACGTAGAAAATTTAAGAAAAATAAAACCCGACATTGTTGTTCATGGGGACGATTGGAGAACTGGAGTACAGAGGGAGACAAGAGAAAGAGTGGTTAACGCTTTAAAAGAATGGGGAGGGACTCTCGTCGAGCCTAAATATGACCCCCATATTCTTAGTATTACTCCGGAAGACTATCTTTTTAGTCAAGGTGTTTCCCCGATGCATAGACTAAGGGAATTACGACGTTTGTTGTCATTTAAACCATTGATTAGAATCTTAGAAGCTTATAACGGCCTTTCGGGTTTAATTGCCGAAAAAGCAAAGGTAATAAAAGGTGAAAAAACTTTAGAATTTGACGGAATATGGGAAAGTAGTTTGACCGACTCGGTTTCTAAGGGTAAACCTGATATTGCGACGGTTGATGTTACTTCGAGGATTCAGACAATAGAACAAATTTTGGAAGTAACTACAAAACCTTTAATTGTTGATGGCGATAACGGTGGGTTAATAGAACACTTTGTCTTTACTGTAAAATCGCTTGAACGACTTGGTGTCTCTGCCGTCATTATCGAAGATAAAATTGGATCCAAGAGAAACTCACTTTTTGGGACCGATGTTTACCAAGAACAGGATACCATCGCAGATTTTTGCGAAAAGATTAATTGCGGAAAAAAGGCGCAAGTAACTGATGATTTTATGATTATTGCCAGAATTGAAAGTTTGATTTTAAAGATTGGAATAGAAGATGCCTTAAAAAGAGCCAAAGCATATATTGATGCCGGGGCAGACGGAATAATGATTCATAGTAAAGAAAAAACACCGGAGGAAATTTTCGAGTTTTGCGAGAAATACAAAAAGATAAAATTTAGAGTCCCTTTGGTGGCGGTTCCTTCTACTTATAGCAGTGTTAGAGAGAAGCAGCTGGAGAAAGCGGGCGTACGAATCGTTATTTACGCAAACCAATTGCTCCGCAGTGCTTATCCGGCGATGGTGAACGCGGCCGAATCGATTTTGAGACATGGCCGTGCTCAAGAAGCGGACAGAAAATACTGTATATCTGTTGCCGAGGTTTTAAAGCTAATTCCAGGGGCTAACTGATATGATTACCGCCGATCTTTTTTGGCAATCGCTGACAAAGGAAGGATTTTATTTTTTTTCCGGTGTTCCTTGTTCGATTTTAAAGTCTGCTCTATCAAATATTCCTTCTGACATAAAATATGTTCCTGCTGTTCGAGAAGATTCTGCCTTAGGCATAGCCAGCGGTTCGTGGCTTACCGGAAGAAAATCAACAATCCTCATTCAAAATTCTGGCTTGGGAAACATAATCAATGCTTTAACTTCCTTCAATTTAATTTATAAAATTCCTGTTTTACTAATAATCACCTGGCGTGGGGAACCGGGAAAACCGGATGCACCAGAGCACACAATAATGGGAGAACTCACTCTTCCAATATTGGAGACGTTAAAAATTCCGTACAAAATAATTGATGATAATTTTAACACTCAGGTTGAATGGGCAAAAACTGAAATGGAAGCAAAGAAAATTCCCATCGCTCTAATTTTGAAAGAAGGAGTAATTAAATGAAGAGGCACGAAGCTCTAAAAGTAATATTAGAAAATCTGACAAATGAATTGGTAATTACTACCACCGGTATGATTTCGCGGGAAGCATTTAACGCAAAAGACAGACCAGAAAACTTTTATATGGTTGGTTCAATGGGTTTGGTGACTCCTTTATCTTTGGGGATTGCCTTAAATTGTAAAAAGAAGGTAGTTGGCATCGAAGGAGACGGGAGTATGTTTTTAAATCTCGGTTCAATGGCAATGGTTGGAGCCGAAAAACCGGACAATCTAATTACAATCGTAATTGATAATGGTTGTTATGAAAGTACTGGTGGGCAGTATTGCATTTCTCAAGAAGTGAATCTAACCAGACTGGCAGAATCATCGGGATATTTAAGTGTTGCCCAAGTTGAAAACGAAAAAGATTTGAAAGAGAAAGTGTTGGTTTTTCTTAAAAAAACTGGTCCGAGTTTTATTCTTGTAAAAGTTGACAGTTCCAGGCAAGAAGGTATCCCTCGGGTTTCGTTTACTCCGGAAGAAATTAAAGAAAGATTTATACAAGCAATTTCCTATGATTAAAAAAATACCTCCCCAGAAGACAGAGACTTATGGGATGCCAACCGAAGTCATTTTCGGACGTGGCGCTTTTAAGTTGATCGAGAATGAAGAAATAATTATCCGAGCAAAAAAGATTGTTATAGTGGCAGGAGAGCATTTTAAGCAAACATCGTCCTTTATTGATCTGGAAAAAAAATTAGAAGGAAAAGAGATAGAAGTTATTGTTTACGACACAAAAATAGCAAAATCCGATTTTGACACAATTAACTCCCTTACTGATTATTTTCGTAAAAATGCCCCAGAAATAGTCATTGTCATTGGTGGTGGAACGATTTTAGATACGGCCAAATGTGCGGCAATATTAGCAATTAATGGTGGCAATGTAGAAGATTATTTGGTGACTAAGAAACTACAATTAGATAACAAGGGAATTCCTTTAGTTACTGTTCCAACGACTTCCGGTACTGGCAGCGAGGTTACTCCTTGGGCAGTTATTTGGGATTTTGCAAATCACGAGAAGCATTCATTATCTTCTCCTCTAATGTTTCCGTATTTAGCGGTGGTTGATCCTGCTTTAACTGATAATCTCCCACCAAAAATTACTGCGGAAACAGGAATGGACGCTCTTACTCAGGCAATTGAAGCTTACTGGTCAAAATTCCATAATCCGGTTTCTGATAAATATGCTTTAGAAGCAATCAAACTGGTAATGAAATATTTATCTATTGCAGTCAATGACTCCACACCAGAATCTCGAAATATGATGTCGAAAGCTTCGCTTTTTGCCGGCTTGGCCTTTTCAAATACCAAGACGACGATTTGCCACTCGGTGTCTTACCCAATGACGGCCCATTGGGGAGTTGCTCATGGACAAGCTGTTTCAGTAACCCTTTCAGAATTTATTCGTTACAGCCTGCCAGCGATGCAAGAGAGAGAGCGAAAGTTAATCAAGGCATTGGGGGCAGACAGTGTTGAGGAAGCAGCACAAAAAGTTGGGGATTTAATGAAAGAGGTTCATTTAGCAACGAGATTATCTGAGTTGGAAATAAAAAAGGAGGATATACCGATTATTGTTTTAGAGGGATATGATCCCGATAGGGCCAATAACGCACCAAGAGTACCAACGCAGGAGGAATTAAAATTAATTTTGGAGAAAATATTATGAAAGCATTAATATTGGCCGGAGGATTGGGGAATCGATTGAAACCGTTGACTGACGATACTCCTAAAAGCTTGATTATGGTTGGCAATAAAACAATTTTGGGGAGAATAATTGATTCCCTTGTAGAGAACCATGTCGATAAAATTGTTATTATCACAGGACATTTTGAAGATAAAATTAAAGAGTTTGTAAGCAAAAATTACCCTGGTTTAAGTCCAATATATGTTTTTAACCCGCAATATAAAAACTCGAAGATTCGTTACATTTACGCAATGTGTTTGGCAAGGGAATTTTTAGATGACGATATCATTTATATCCACGGAGATGTTTTTTGCGATCCGGTTTTGATTAGCAAATTGGTCAAAACTTCCGGTTCAGGAGCTTTAGTACAAAAAAGTTTTGCTTCAGATAAAGATTTTAATGCGCTCATAGTAAACAATCTCATCAAAAAAATTGGAGTGAAGGTCTTTGGTAAAAAAGTTGGATTTTGTCTTCCGGTTTATAAACTTTTAAGGAGAGATTTTGGCCTTTGGATGGAAGAGATTTGCGAATATGTTGATAAGAACAAGGTTGATTGTTATGCCGAAAATGCTCTTAATGAGATAATGAATAAAATCAAACTTTCTCCTGTTTATTTCGACAAAGAGATCGGAATGGAGATTGATGATTTTGATGATTTGGAGAAAGCCGAACAATCAAACATATAGTATGTGCGGGATTTGCGGATTTGTAAATTATAGAGACGATAAACTATTAAGCAGAATGACTCAAATATTGGGTCATCGCGGACCTGACAGTGGTGGTTTTTTTATTTCTTCAAGCGTTTCTTTTGGTCATCGCCGACTTTCGATCATTGACCTTTCGAATAAAGGGAAACAACCAATGTTCAATGAAGATAAAACAGTTGTAATTGTCTTTAATGGTGAAATTTTTAATTTTCAGGAATTAAGGGAAAAGCTAATTAAATCAGGACATAAATTTAAAAGCAAAACCGATACAGAAACAGTTGTTCATTGTTATGAGCAGTATGGAATCGAAAAAACAGTATCGCAACTCCGCGGTTTTTTTGCGTTTGTGTTATGGGATAGTAAGAGAAAAACCATTTTTTTGGTTAGGGACAGAATTGGAGTAAAGCCTCTTTATTATTTTCAAGAAGGGAAAAAACTTTTTTTCGCTTCGGAAATTAAGGCAATTTTAGAATGCGAAGAAATAAAAAAGACAGTAAACGAACCCGCTTACAAACAATATTTGGTTTTTCAGGCAAGTTTGGGCGAAGAAACAATGTTCGAAGGTATTAAAAAAGTTCTGCCGGCGACGATCACCGCTTTCAAAGAAGGAAAACTTGTCAAAACAAAATATTGGGAGTTGAAAAAAAATGACGAGATAAATGACCTCGGTGAAAAAGAAAAGGCGGAGAGATTTAAGGATTTGCTTTTAGAATCGGTGGAAACTCGTTTAATCTCCGATGTCCCTTTGGGTGTTTTACTTTCGGGGGGGTTGGACTCAAGTTCGATTGTGGCTTTAATGAGCGAACTGGGAAAGAAACAGATAAAAACATTCAGTGTTGGTTTTGGCGAACCCGATGATGAGTTGAAATACGCCCGATTAGTGGCAAATAGATATAAAACAGATCATACAGAGATAATTATTAAACCAAAGGAAATTCAAAAAGTTCTCACGGAAATTGTTTGGCACCAGGATGAACCTTTGGCTGATGGAGGTGGAATTGCTACATACTTAACTGCTGCCGAAGTAAACAAACATGTCAAAGTTGTTTTGGTCGGGGAAGGTGGGGATGAATTTTTTGGCGGCTATTCTTGGTATAAACTTGGGCTGCCGGAATTAGATATTCTCCCGGAGGAAATTAAAAAGAGGATTTATTTTTATTTAACAACATTTTCCAGGCAAGGGCTGTACCCTGATTTTAAAAAAATGTTTGACAAAAATAGGGTTGATTTTTTATCGAAAATGATGAAATTTGAGATCGAGAATATTCTTCCCAATAGTCTTTGTATGAAAGTTGACAAAATGACGAGCGCGTTTGGTCTGGAGGCACGCGAGCCTTTTTTAGATCATAAGTTGGGAGAATTTTGCTTTTCTTTGTCAGCGAAAGATAAGGTACGCCTTAACTCCGGAAAAGTTTTGTTTCGCAAGGTAATGAAAAACAAGCTTCCAGAGGAAATCTTAAAAAGGAAAAAACATGGTTTTTTGTTGCCGACCCAAAGATGGTTAAATGGAGAATTAAATGATTTTACTAAAGAAATGTTATTTGCTAGAAGTAGCTTTGTTTGTAAAATGTTTTCCAGGAAAGAGTTAGAAAATCTTTTTATACAAAAAAAATATTTCAATGAGATTGAGAGAATTAACCTTCTTTGGCGATTGTTCATTTTTGAGCTTTGGTATAATATGTACTTTATCAAAAAGAACTGAAAAATGACTGATGTTTTGTTAGTAAATCCAAAAAGTATTGATGTCCTTCCTTCATATTTACCGTATGGTCTTTTATACATTGCTGCTGTCTTAAGAGAGAAAGGTATTCGAGTAAAAATTTATGATTCCAATACCATGTTTTGGGATTTTGCCTCTTTTGTTAAGAAAGAACCCCCAAAAATTATTGGGATTTCAATTTTGTCAGGACCATGCCTTTCTGACGCGGTGGAAAAGGCAAAAGAAATTCGTGAGATTTTACCAAAAGTAAAAATTGTCTTTGGCGGAATTCACACAACAATTTTTCCAAAAGAAGTTTTACAAAATGATTATGTCGACTTCGTAGTTATTAATGAAGGTGAGTACCCAATATGGGAGTTATCCGAGTATTTATTAAAAGGAAAGGGCTCTCTTTCTAAAATAAAAAACCTAGGATACAAAAAACGGAAAAAGATATTTCTGAATGCGATCCGTCCTTTTATTGAGCTTGATAGTTTACCTTTGCCTGCTTGGGATTTACTGCCGATGGAGAAATATATACATAAAAAATTTTACTCAAATAAAGTAGTCACTCTTCATACTAGTCGGGGATGTCCTTGGAACTGTGCTTATTGTTATAACCAGGCAGTGAATTTTCGGAAATGGAGAGGTCTTTCGGCACAAAAAATTATCGAACAGGTTGAATTTTTGCAAAAAAATTATCATATTGAAGGTTTTCAGTTTTATGATGACGAGTTTGATGCCAATCCTCAAAGAGTAGTTGAATTTTGTCAATTAATACTTAAAAAGGGATTAAAAATAAAATGGGCTCATTATTCTCGGACGAATGTAGCGGATAAAGAGAGGTATATTTTAGAGAAAAAAGCAGGTTGTGAATTTATAGAGTTTGGGGTGGAAAGCGGATCTCCAAGAATTCTCAAAATGATTCAAAAGCAACAGACGGTCGACAATATTAAAAATGCCTTTAAGATTTGTAGAGAAGTCGGTTTGAAATCGGGGGCAATGTTTATGATCGGATTACCAACGGAAACAAAAAAAGAAATCAAAATGACTATAAACTTAGTTAATTCTTTAGGGGCCAACCAGACAATAAATACTATTTATCATCCATATCCTGGTTCCGATCTTTTCGACTATTGTCTTAAGAAAGAATTTTTTAAACTTCCCGTTGACCTTGAAGATCAGGGGCCCTATTTTGATATTGGTAACGCGGAAATTAATGTAAGTGAAGTAGAAACAAACTTTTTAAAAAAAACACACGATATGTATAACTTCAACAATGTTATTGAAGAAATCAAAATGGCTTGGGAATATAAAAATACAGGATTAATTTATTCCCACATTAAAAGCCGTCTGAATTTATTTAATCTTCGCTGGTTCTTAAGCGGGATGACAAGCTATTTGGAGAATCGGATTTAGCATGCGGAGATTATCTTCCCCCCCAAAAACCCTTCTTGTTTTTCCTCCCTCGACTGTATACGTTGGGGATCCGACAGTCCCAATAGTAACAATCCCCCTCGGGTTAGCATATTTGGCGGCATATCTTGAAAAAAATGATTTTCCGGTAAAAATTCTCGATACGATAGCCGAGGGGAAAAAGACTGAAAAGAAAAAGAATAACTCGATATGTTATGGATTGAACGATAAGGAAATAATCAAAGAAATTAAAAAATATTCTCCCGATGTTGTCGGTATTACCTGTCTATATACTGCTTATGCCGGCGACGCCCATAGGGTTGCTTCTTTAGTAAAAAAGATAAATAAAAAAATTTTGGTTATTTTTGGCGGAGCTCATGCAACGATTTTTCCGGAACTTACTTTGAAAGATAAAAATATTGACATTGTTGTTATGGGCGAAGGGGAAGAAACTCTTTTGGAAATAGTTAAAGCATTGTCTAAGAAGAAATCTCTTACAAAAATTGCCGGTACAGTTACTAGAAAGAACAATAAAATTGTAATAAACAAGCCAAGAAAATTTATTGAAGAATTGGATGAAATTCCTTTTCCAGCACGGCACTTGTTGCCTATGAGGAAGTATTTAAAGATGCCGGATTATAGTTATACAATGAGGCCTCCTTCAGCTCCAATGATAACCAGTCGAGGATGTCCTGGTCATTGCGTATATTGTTCTATTCATTCAATTTGGGGTCATTCTTGGCGGGGAAGAAACCCTAAGCGAGTAGTAGATGAAATGGAAATGCTCAAAAACGAATATGGAGCCGGAGAAATTGATTTTTTCGACGATAGTATGGGAGCAAACAAAAAAAGACTCGAAGAAATCTGTGACGAAATTATCAAAAGAAAACTTGATATTAGATGGTCTCCGCCAAATGGGATTGCCCATTGGACTTTAGATGAAAAACTTTTAGAGAAGATGAAGAAAGCGGGTTGTTATCGAATTACTTTTGGAATTGAATCGGGAAACCTAGAAACAAGAAGATTTATTGGCAAGCCATATGATCTTTCCCAGGCAAAGAAAATGATTAAACATGCCAATAAAATTGGTATGTGGACTATTTGTACCAATATTATTGGCTTCCCTTATGAAACTAGACAGCAAATTCAAGATACGATTGATTTTGCTTTCAATTCAGATACGGATTTGGCAATTTTTTATTTATTGTGTCCGCATCCCGGAACACACGTTTATGAACTTTTTAAAAAGGAAAATTTAGCAAATTTTGATTACATTTTTACTCCCAATAAAAGATTAAAAGCAGAAGATTTTGTTGAAATAGGTCGTGCTTTATCGGGACGTGGGGTGAAAACAAAATATTTTTCACAAGAAGAATTACAAAAAATCGTTTCTGATGCATATAAATCCTTTCTTGCCAGACGTTTTCTCAGTTTTTTGAACCCTTCGAGAATATTAAGAAAAATCCATTCTTGGGAAGATTTTACCTATGTTTTAAAAATTAGTTTTAAATTCTTGGAAATTTCTGTAAGGGAAGCAACTAGTAAAACCTTTGGTTCCCAAATGTTGAGAAGAGATATGGAGTAGAAAATATTTTTAGAAAGGAACGACGTACGAATGGTAAACAAGAAAAATAAAAAAGTAGTTATTGTTGGCGCAGGAGTGTCAGGTTTAACTGTGGCTTACAAACTTTGTGAAGCAGGGTTTGACGTAACTGTTATTGAGAAAGAAAAAGAGGTTGGGGGATTGGCTCGTTCCTTTTATTACAACGGATTTACTTTTGATATTGGACCTCACAGATTTCATACAGACGATAAAAAAGTTGAAAATTTTATTAAAGATATTCTGGACAATAAATTTAATTTGATTTCTAGGAAAAGTGGAGTTTTTATATTTAAAAAGTATTTTAATTGGCCTCTTGAAAAAGAAATGCTTTTCAAGGTTCCCCCTCTGGTTGGTTTAAAAATTGCGATTGATCTGATTTTTCGTACTCACAGAAAAGAGATTAGTTTTGAAGACTTTGTATTGAACAAGTATGGAAAAACTATTTATGAAATTTTTTTTGGTCCCTATACAAAAAAGTTTGTTTTTCTTGATTCATCAAAAATTCATCGCGATTGGGGAGAGGTGGGTGTTAATAGGGCAGTGATTGATAAACGGGTAAAAGTGGGGACTACTTTTGAACTAATTAAAAATATGTTTTTGCCCACTCCCGTGAAGACGGAATTTATTTACCCTCAAAACGGGGGTATTGCCCAATTCAGTCTGGAGCTTAAAAACAAGATCCTGGGATGGGGGGGGAAAATCCTGACAAATACTGAAATAGCAGAGATAAAGATGAAAGATAATTTAATAAACAGCGTTTCGGTAAATGGAGGACCGTCATTACAGTCAGACTTTCTTATTTGGACTGCTCCCCTTGGACTTCTCTTAAAATTGCTCAACGAAGATGACCCGATTGATTTAGAGTATCTTTCGATTTTATGTTTTAACGTGATGGTTAAAACACAAGAAAGTTTTGGATATCAATGGTGTTATTACGGCGGAGGCGATACGGTATTTTGCCGCGTTTCAAATTTAAATTTGTTCAATCCTAAAAACTCTCCGTCCGGAAGAACAGGTTTGTGTGTAGAAATTACTTCTTTTGAGAAAGACGATAACTGGAAAAATCCTAAAAAATTAATTCCCCAATTGAAAAAAGACCTGAAAAAAGTAGGGTTAATAAAGAGTGAAAAAGACGTTCTTGATATCAAGGTAGAAAAAATTCAAAATGTCTATCCTCGTTATAAGGTTAATTATAGAAGTGAGCTAAAAAAGGCCAGTAATTTATTAAAAAAATATCAGAATCTCACAACCTTAGGGAGAACGGGTAATTTTTGGTACAACAACATGGATCATTCCATAAAACAGGCCTTAGAGTTTTCTGAACATTTTATTAAAAATCCCTTGGGGCCTAAATTCAGAATTAAAGATCGTAGCTTATAGCTTAGGAAGCAATCAGATAAAATTAAAATGGAGAAAGTACTATTAATTAATCCCCCATCATCTGTTTCAATTTATCAAAAATCAAAAATTAGAGCGGCAGTTCCCAGAATTCCTCTTTTAGTTTTAGCCGTCTTGGCTGCACCCCTGATTAAGGAAGGATATAAAGTTGAAATTCTAAATTTAATTCTTTCAGACGATCCCAGAAGAGACTTAACCAATAAATTGAAATCTTTTAAACCGGATGTCGTGGGGGTAACCTTCACAACCCCGCTTTTTGCGGAGGCAGCACAAATTTCAAGAAGTATAAAAAGATTTAATCCTAAAATTATTATTGTTGGTGGAGGGGTTCATGCGACCGCATTGCCCGAGGAAACTCTTAGGAATTCAGAGATAGACATTCTAGTGATTGGAGAGGGGGACTACGCCTTAGTGGATATTCTTAAGGCCGCAAATTACAAAAAAGTTCCCGGAATTGCCTATAAAGAAGGCAACAAAACAGTTTTTACAGAACCACGCAAGTTGATTCGCGATTTGGACACCTTACCCTTGCCGGCGTGGAATCTTTACGAGACAGAAAAGTATATTACTCCGAAAGTTACCAGCCGCGAGAACCCCGTTGGAGGAATGGAAACGGCAAGAGGGTGCCCGTTTAATTGCACTTTTTGCAATAAAAACATTCATGGTTGTATTTTCCGCCCAAAGTCTGCTGAGCGCGTTGTCGAAGAAATGGAGTATATGTTAAGGATGGGTTTTAATGAAATTCATATTTGGGAAGACCTTTTTACCACAGACTTAAATCGAGCTAAAGAGATTTGCCGTTTGATTTTAAAGAAGAAATTAAAGTTCCCTTGGAATCTTTTTACGGGAATTAGGGTTAATATTGGTGATCAGGAATTTTTCAATTTAACAAAACGAGCAGGTTGTTATTCAGTAAGTTTTGGATATGAATCGGGTAATCAGCTTTTATTAAACAATGTCAACAAAGGAATAACTCTTGAGCAATCAATAAAAATCACAAAGATGGCAAAAAAGGCTGGTCTCGAAATTGTCGGTTTTTTTATGTTCGGTTTGCCCGGCGAAACAGAGAAAACAATGAAAAATACTATAGATTTTGCCAACAAACTTAACCCCGATTATGCAAAGGTAACACTATTATTACCTTTTCCCGATACAAAGCTTTTCGATCAGCTAGACAAGGAGGGTCGCATCAAATCAAAAGATTGGACGAAATATAACTTTCATCACACTAAAGAAGTATGGGAGCATCCGAATCTTTCGTGGCCCACCTTGCAAAAATATTACGATCTTTTTTATAAAAAGTTTTATCTTCGACCTGAATATATATTGAGAGCGGTTGGAAGAGGGGTTAAAAACAAATCACTTCCTTATGACATTTGGTATGGCTTAAAAACATTTTTGCCGGTTTAAAAAAACTTATTTTCTACTGTGAAAAAAAAAGAAACATTATTTTTAAAGAAAACCGGTTTTCTTGTCCCTCTGCTCCTCTTTTTATCCTTCTTTTTTTTATATGCGATAAATCCAAATGACAGAATTGAAGACAGCGTGTTTGTCTATTTTCCGGAAATTTGGTCATTTCCACATAAATATCTTTATAATGCAACCTTTGCTACTCCGTATCACGTTCTTTACGAGCCTTCGGTGTGGTTAACGAATAAAGTTATAAACTTTTTAACGGGTAAAGAGTTTATGTTTATTGAATCCGCTTATTGGCAAAGTATTTTCTTTGGTTCGGCGGGAATAATGTTTTTTTACCTACTATTGAGAGAAATAAAAAGAAGTATTTTTGTTTCATTAGTAATGACAGTCTTTTTGGGTTTCAGCTATGTATTTTGGACCTACGTTCGTATGCCGTTCAGTGGAGGAATTATCTTTCTTGGCACGGTTTTGGCATTGTTTTCTCAAATATATTTATACAACCGTTCTTTCTCCAAAAAAGCATTCGCATTGTCAACTTTTTCGTTGATCCTGGCCTATTTATGTTCTCAGACGGCGGTTCTAACTATACCGGTTGCTTTTATTTATTGCTTAAAAGAACAAAAGGGTAAGAAAAATTTAAAATTTTATCTAAACTATTTTAATTTTATTTTTATTACAGCCCTATTGCTTCTGACGATTTTGTTTTTAACTTATAAATACCAATGGGGATATGAAGATTATAATAACTTTTTCCCCCGGATTTTAGGGAAAGACGTTGGTTTTTCTCTTGTTTATAAACTTCCTTCTTTAAAAAAATTTTTTAGTGAAACATTTTATAACGTTACCGTATCGATATTTGGAATTTATTCATGGCTAAAAGTAATTACACCCGTCTTTTATTTATTATTGTTATCTATTTTTATAAAAAATCGTTCAAACAGTATTGTTTGGGCTTTTTCGTTTTTCTTCCTAATTTTATTTTTTCTGGCACCAACTTTTAATCGTGAGAGTGCTTACTGTTTAAAATATTGGATATTTTTTTTAATTCCGGTATATTGTATTCTTTCTATTTTTTTTGAAGATATAGTTAAAAAGAACAATTTAATTAAAAGGAAATCCCTATTTTTTTATGTAGTTTTGATTCTTGCTTTTTTGACCATCTTACATTCTGATCTTAAAGGAGAACAATATCCGGAAACGTGGAATTATCGTTCGATAGGGAGAGGCGTTCTCCCAAAATCTCATAAAGAATTTTACGATTTTATAAAGAAAAATATTCCAAAAGATTCAGTAGTTTTGCACGATAGAGAATTTTATTACGCCGATATAGTCACTTTTACCCAAATATACTCTCGTCGGCTGGATTATGCATTGAAGAATGATTTAATTACGAAAGGTGACGAAATTGCTCCATACGATCCCAAGAGGCCAATTTTCCTAATTTCAGCATTTGAGTTCTCCGATATTTACATTTTTAAGGATCGAGCTGAAAACGGTTTTCACTTCCAATTTGAAAGGAAAATCCCGGGCTTTTTCGACGGGTACAATCAGAATTTATATCGTCTCGTCGATTTCCAAAAAACAGCCGATTTTTTGTCCAGTCAGCTTTTGTCCGTTTACCACAGAGACATTAAGAAGGAACAAAGTGATGATTACGAAAATAAAGAAAGTATTTGGCTCCCCGTTTTCTCCGGGTACTCAAAGGATAGAAAATTTCTAATAATCGCTCCGAAATTTATCGTCAGATTTAGTGGTAATAACAATTTTAAACTACAAACAAAAAAACCGGAATATTATTCACTACGGGAAAAATTAGTGTTAGTTTCTTACCCGGAACGTTCTCTCTCTCAATAATTTTAACCAGAAAAGACAGAGATAAATCTCCTGAACAAGAATTTTACTTGCTCTAATGTCTTAATTTCTTTTAGGATGTTAAAAAGCACCTCTGGTCTAAGGTTAAATTCTATGTAAGCTCGACGTTGTAAATTTTTTAATCTTTTTTTTGAAATTGATGATGGGGAATAGGGAACATCTGTATGAAACAGCATTTCCCAATTAATTTCTTCTTCTTTAATCTCTCCTGACCTGATAAGATTTTTGTATATTTCTGTCCCCGGAAGGGGGAGAAAATTTGAAAACGCAGCCCTTTTAAGACCTAAGGATTTTGCAAAGCGGATTGTCTTTTTAATATCTTTTTCTGTTTCACCAGGATAACCGAGAATAAAAAAACCATTAACACCGAGACCGGCTTTTTTAATTAAATTCACCTGTCTTTTTATTACCTTAATAGATAGTCCTTTTTTCATCCTGGTTAATGTTTTGTTTGATCCTGATTCGATACCAACCGAAATATAATAACAACCGGATTTTTTCATCAATCTTAAAATTTCCAAATCGAGAGTATCTAAACGGATTCCGTTTGGGCAGCACCAGCTTACCTTAAAATCTTTTGATAAAAGCTTTTCGCAAAATTCTCTAACATATTTTTTGTTCATCGTAAAATTATCATCGTAAATATGGATTTCTCTAATACCGTACTTTCTATAGAGAAGCTCTATCTCGGAGATTACGTTATCAACACCTCTAGTCCTAATCTTTCTGCCTGTTACTGTTTTCCCGGCACAATAAGTACATTCAAAAGGACAGCCTCTGGTTGCCATTATCGAGGCGATAGGTAGATTTTTAAAAAAAATGCCCATTGGGGCTTGCGGATATTCTTGAGGTTTTAAAAGATCCCAAGACGGAAACCCTAGCCCATCAAGATCTTCGGGAAAAATCTGTTGGTTAACTACGACCTCGTTGAGGTTTTTACGCCAAATTAAGCCAGGAATTTTTTCTAATGAATTTTTGAGATCTTTCTTTTTGTTTATTTTTTTTAGCAAAAGAGGAAAGCCAATTTCACCTTCTCCTTTAAACGCAAAATCAAGCTTCGGAAAATTTCTTAGGGTTTCTTCCGGAAGTCCGGAAGGATGCGGCCCGCCCGCGACTGTAACAATTTTAGGATTAATTTTTTTGATGATTTCAAGACTCTTTTCGAATGATTGAAGATCGTGAGAAAAAATTTGAAAACCCACGACATCAGGAGAAATTAGCTCTACTTTTTTAGAAAATTCGTCAAAATCAATATTTTTCTTTATACAGTCCAGAATTTCTACGTCCAAAAACCCTGCTTTTCTGGAGGCAGTGGCTAAGTATCCAAGACCTATTGGCGGACTTATGCTTAAGGCCTTTTCTTTGGGGGTGACTGGTCTTACCAAAAGTACTTTTAAAGGTTTTTTAAGTTTTTTCATTTTTATAGTTTTTTTATTAATCCGATATGATTAAAAATTATATCATTTCTGACCAGAATGAAATATTTTTTATTTGCTATAATAGCGGGAAGAATAAACATGAAGAATAATTTTATTTGTAGAATTTTGTGTTTTTTATTGGTTTGGAGTTTATTAACTTCGTTTTTGCGAACAGATTTTTTTGTTTATGCACAAGATTTTGAGGCATTGAGAGAGAATGTTTCCATGGTTAATTCTTACGAGCTTTTTTTTCCTATGGTTGCCGGAACCTTGCCTACCCAAAAAACATATATATTAAAAGTTGTTAGAGACGAGGGAGCAATATTATTCTCCTCGGACAAAGGAACGAAGATTGCAAGATTGTTGGATGTGTCTGACAAGCGTTTGTTAGAAGCGGAACAACTCTTGTTACAAGGGAATCAGGAGTTAGCGCTAAAATCATTGAATGATTCTAGGAGAAAAATATTAAAAGTAGTTAAGATAATGAACGATTTGTCAAGGAAGGACAAAAATGAAGAATTAATTTTAAATTCTAGCTTAGCAATGTCGGAAACAGCTGCTAAACAACAAAGGCTTTTACTGTTTCTTTCGAAAAACACCAGTGGAAATTTATTAGAATCTCTTAAGTTGAATTATGATACTGCAAAATCTCTAGAAATGTTTTCGGATGAAATTTTATTCAAATTTCTTCATAGATAGAAATGAAATTAGATAAATTTAAGCAGAGACAAATTGATTACTATTGTCAGAAGTGGCAAAATTATCAAAAAAGCCCAAAGGAAAAGACTCCCGTTGCAAAATATTTTTCAAATTTTGCCTTAAATAAAGTTGTCAAGATTTTCCCAATCGAATTTAAAGACAAAAATATTCTAATTTCTTGCGGAGGAGGCGACGGCTTCGAAATTATTAAGATGGAAAATTTTGGAGGTAAGATAACTGTTTCTGACATCTCCCCCGATGCAATTAAAGAAATAAAGAAAAAATGGCCAAAAATGAAGACGGTTATTGCTGACGCAGAGAAATTACCTTTTAAAGATAATTCTTTTCAAATTGGTTTAGTGAAGGATGGTTTACATCATTTGGTAAAACCCGAAGAGGGAATAAAAGAACTATTAAGGGTTTGCTCTGAAGCGGTAATAATAATTGATTTCAAAGAAAGTTTTTTAACAAGGTTTGTCAGCGGCATTGGCTTATCTCCGGAATTTGAAGAAGCGGGAAATTATAATTTTCGGTTTTCAACAAAAAAACTGCAGAAATTTTTAAGCAAGGTGAAGGTTAAAGACTATAGAATTAAATCCTGTTTTGTCCATGCCCCCTTATTCCAACATTCTTTTCTTCAAAAAGGCATTGGTTTCTATTTAATGAAGCTGTCGTCAGAGACCCTTAATTTATTGTTCGGCAATTTAGGAAATGTGCTCTTGGTTGTAATAATAAAGAATGTTAAATAAGATATCGCCCTTTTTTAAAAAAAACTTTACTAACTTTCTTTGTCTGGTTGTTCTTTTATCAATCGCTTGGACTTCAACAAACTTTTTGGCTCCTAATACTCCTAAACTCGGGGCTGATGACAGATTTCCCTTAGCTCCTACAGCAAAATTAGGAGAGTATCTTAATATCTGGTCACATCGAGTGAGGATGCTGGGTGGTCCGATTCCTATGCGAATTGCAACAATATTTCCTTCAACTTTGCTTTTGTCCTTGCTTGAAAATTTACACTTACCAATATGGGTTTGGGAGCAAGTTGAATACTTTTTGCTCTATAGCATGGGTTTGTTTGGAACATTCTATTTTTCATGGTATCTCTCGAAAAGTAAAATTGTTTCTTTATCGGCAGCGGTGTTTTTTATAACTAACCCTCTTAGTTTAAACATGTTAAATGTGGCGAGAGATGGAATGTATTTGTGGACAGGATATCCATTTATGTTGGCTTTATTTATAAGAGGCTTCCATAAAAAGAGAATCTTGGGTCCGGCCCTTATTTTCGCTTTTGGATCTTTGTTAACTAGTCCTGGAGCTGCTAATCCGCCTACCCTTGTGGTTGTTTTTATCTCGCTCTTCATTTTTTTTATATATTTCTATTTTTTCTCAGAAAGTCCGAGGAAAAAAGGAATTTTTCTTTATGGGTTCCTTTGTGTCTTTTTTTATTCGCTTGTAAATCTTTGGTGGATATTGCCTTCAACAAGTAGTTATTCCGATTATGTTAATGATTTTGTTGGGACCTATGACCCGGTTGCATACGCCAGAGACGCAAGTACCCATACTTCATTATTTTCTTTAATGAGGCTTTCTAAAAGAGGTGATTTTCCGCCTCTGCAATCTGGTTTTTATGGATTTCATTATTTAGCAATATACGATTTAGTGACTTTTCTTCCAACGATTTTGGTAATGGCGGCTCTTCTTTTATCGCGGGGAAAATCAAGAATCGTTCCTTTTTATACTTTTTTTACGCTGGTATTTTTATTTTTAGCGAAAGGTTCGCACCTCCCTTTTCGTTTTATTTACGAATGGATGTTAAGACATTTTCCTGGATTTTCTATGTTCCGTACCCCGGCTGACAAATTTGGGTTGTTTGTACTTCTGGGCTATTCATTTTTGATTGGAATGGCAGTCAAAGAGTTGATTTTAAAAGTAAGACAGATTGCCGACAATAATTTAAAGTCTTTTTTTATCCTTTTCTGTTTAACTCCACTTGTTTTGCTTTTCCGAGAAGGTCTAAACCAACCATATGAATTTAAATACGGTAACATTTTGGTGACAACTTTTGTTTTTTTAGTTTTTAACTTTCTTTTTTCCAAGATTTTTTCTCTCAAAAGAAAACAGAAGAAGTATCTAATTGCAGAGACATTTTTTTATTTGTTTTTTTTAGTCCTTCTTGACGCAAAATTATTTACAAGTCCACTGGTGAACTTTGGTGTTCTAAAAATTTTATTAATAACTTTTTCTGCTGGAGTTTTTTCTTTTTTCACTAAAAAAATTAGCAGTTTTTCCTATAAATCCCTGTGGCCATATTTGTTTACGATCGGAATTATTCCTTTTGTGTTCACTAATGCGATTAACCATATTAACGGAACGATTAAATTAAGTGTCTCTGGAGCGATGATTCCTTCGTATTATTTTCAAGCAAAAGATTGGTTAAAGTCGTTTACTGATGATTTCAGATTGCTTTCACTTCCTTCGAATGCAGTGGTTGTTGCTTATCTCTGGCCAGGAGGTGGTTTTGGAGGTTATGATTTTGTTCCAGAATTTTTCGAAAGGCCGACAGTTGATTTTCTGGCAGGGGATAATTTTACCGAGCCAATTAGATTTCAATCCTTAAAAGTTTTTGGAGGAGTTAGTTTGAGAAAAATATTCCCAGATATTGTTTCTACAAAGAATATTGCAAAAGTATTAAAGCTGATGAATATAAATTATCTTATGGTTCACAATGACTTTTGGTGGGAATACTATGGGACCGATGATCCTAAGAAAGTAAAAGATGATATTTCTAAACAAAAAGGGATAAATTTTGAAAAAACTTTTGGAGCACTTGATTTCTACAAAATCAACGAACCCCTTCCTTATATTTACGGTTCTCCAGAAGCTGTTTTGGTAAGTGGTAAAACAACTTCATTGACTACCCTTACAGAAGGAGACTATCTTGACAAGAATCCGGTTTTGATTATTTCTGAACAACAAAGCAGTTCCCAACTAAATGACTTCTATAAGATTGGCGGAAAAATTCTTTTTGAGAATAGCACTTACAGCGATTTGGCTTTGGACTATCTTAGTGAAAGATATGGAATTTTTACTTCTTTTCCTGGAAAAATAACTGATGTCGATATTGGCTATCAAGGTGTGTACGAAATTTGGAGTAAGGCCGACAAATTAACAGAGTCGGGGGACATTGAGATATTCTTGAACGAGAAAGGGAAGATAGTCCCCGAAAGAACGATCGAAATAAATTCTTACATTCATGATTTAACAAAGTCAAGATGGATAAAAGTTGACGAGTTCTTTTTAGAAAAAGGGAAATATAATTTTCTTGCGCCGGAATTGATTATTTCAGCCCGTTTAGGAAAAATTGTTCTTGTTCCTAGAGTTTTACGAGAGAAAGAACAACAATACTTATCTCAACTAGTCGACAAAAGAGAACTGAATCCAGAGTTTTATTTTTCTCCTAAAAACTATCTGTTCAGCAGCCAAAAGGATCTTTTCGAAATCGAACCTTCGATTAACCGCGAATTTTATATTAGCAGTAAGCAGGAAAAACAATATTTGCTTGAAGGAAGCTTGGAACTAAAAAAAGTGCTGGCGAAGAATAAAAACTTATTTTCCTTTCCGAAATTTATTCTAAAACCATCGGATGATTTTACTAATTTTAAGGATTGGAAAATCTCGTCTCAGGGTGTAGATTATCAGGTTGAAAGTTTTTCCCCTCTTCGATTGATTGCCAAATTTGAGAAAGACTCATCTTCTCCAGAAATTATTAATATTGAGAATAGTGAGGAAGTTGATTTGACTAAATACCCCTATTTGGCACTGACTTATTTTGTTCAAGATAATAGAGTTCAGAATTTGTCTTTGAGGATTTCTGTTGATATCGACGATGACGGAAATTCTGATTTTCAGTACGAATTTAATAAAGAGGATGGATTTCAAAGCAAAAATACTGCTGTTTTTAACGCACTCGATTTGGTTGAGAAAAAAGTTCCCGATAAGAAGAGTTACCGCGTAATAAAAAGCGAAGTAATTGCAGAAAAAAAAGCGGGAATAAATTGTAGTCGGCAAAAGAAAGATTATGAATTTGCGCTAGATTATCTCTCATGGTTAAGAGAAAGACCCCCTTCTCCTTTCGTACCCCTTGTCGGCATTTCCTTAAATAGAGATACGGGGGTTTATCGGTATATTTCTCACCAGAGAAAAGAAGATTTTGTTGGTTATGTTTACCAACCCAGTGAAAATTTCGGATTTGTGCCGATTAGCTTAGACAATAAGTCGTATGGTAGTAATTCTGTGTTTTCCTTCGAAGAAAAAGAGGGATATCCTCTTTCTTTAGACGAGAACCTGTCTATCGCTTTCCCGAAAGAGGATTTTTCCGGAGGGAATCCGATTTCCGTAGAAGTATTAATAAGGAAGAGTGATGGGGAAAAATTACTTTTTCGTGAACAATATAAGTTAGAGAAAGTTAAAGTCAGGGAACTTTTATGGGAGAATTCATCTTTTAAAGCAACCGAGTCGGGAATTTTAGAAGAAGGTATCATCATTCTCTGGAGAAATTTGTTGAAGGACATATCTTTTGGTTCCGGTTTAAGATTACTTGACCTGAAGCTCGGAGTAGATTCCGACAACATGTTTGATTACTTGCCTTTTCAAATAGTAGTAGGCAGTATGGACGAGGTTCCTTTCTCCGATAAAGAAAACTCATTGGAAGTCAAAATCAACAAGAGAACTATTAATCTCCCTGAGGAGGAAAAGTTAGAAACAGATGATAATTTGCAGGTTAAATCCCTGGTTGATTTGGACGAAGGGTTTAATAATTTTCAGGTAAATTATGAAGGCAGTAGCTACTTGCCAAAGTTTTTCAATTTGAAAATTCCTGCTGACAATAAAAAGACTGCCCCGGTTATTAAGTATAAAAGGCTTAGTTTTTCGAAATATCAAATTGACATTGATTCTAGTGAAGGATTTTGGTTGGTTTTTAGCGAAAGCTTTAATAAAGGTTGGCGAGCATATTTAAGAAAAGAGAATATTATTGATAAGACCTTTTTTGGAAAATTAGTTTTAGGAAACATTTTTTCCAATAAAGAGCAAATAAAAAACCATTTTTTAGTCAACGGATATGCCAATGGTTGGTTTATTGATAAATCGGGAAAATCTCAAATTATTTTAGAGTATCGTCCGCAAATTTCATTCGAAATTGGTGTATTAATATCGATTTTGTTTATTCTGGTTGTAGTAATGTATATAGGTGTTAAAAGAATAAGGAAAAAGAAAAAATAACAATGAAGAAAATTAATAAGATTTCGAAACTGTTTATACTGGCGGCAATGGCCTCGTTCATACTGAGCGCTGTTAGTTTTTTTATTCCTATCTTAACTCCTCCAAAAAACCTTTCTGTTCCGGGAAAGACTACTTTTTCAGAATTTTTGGCAGATTTAAGTTTTTTTCTTTTTTTTGCCGGGTCATTATTAGTCGCAGTTAATACATTTTTCCTTAAACATGAGAATCAATAAACCTAAACTAATTAATGGCACGTCGAAGATTCAACATCTTGTTTTTATTTTGTTGATATTTTTTTTGGGAATTATTGCCCCTCTTTCTTTCTTTAAAAATAATTTGCCGCTGGTAGGTTTGGATGCGTGGCCTCCGTTAAATACTGATTTAAGAATGAAGGAATGGCCTTATCTTTGGGGTTATTTCAGTTCAATTTTGGGAGTTGATTATTCAGGAAGGATTGTTTTTTTTCCTCAGACATTTAGTTATCACATTTTACATCTACTCGGTTTGTCTTTGATGACTTCGCAAAAAATAGTTTTTTGCCAAATTTTTTTAACCGCCGGATTTTCAATGTATTTTTTGTCGATGACAATTTGGAAAAAGAAACCAATAGCGGCTTTTATTGCGGCTCTAATTTTTATGTTTAATCCGGTAATGGCTGGTTTTTGGCAACAATTTCTTTATGATACTTTATACTCTTTTGTTGCTTTTCCTCTACTTTTGGCCGTTTTTATAAGAGGATTAGAATCAAAAAAAGTTTTTAACTATTCTATTTTATTTGCCTTTTTGACTTTGTTTTTTTTACCATATAATCTGCCTGTTTACGTTATCGGAGTTGGGATTTTGGGGAGTTTTCTGATTTTCAAATTGTTGACAGAAAAGGAAAAAATGAGGAGGTTTAAGTTTTCCATTCTGGCTTTAGTGTTTTCGATTCTAATTAACTTATGGTGGATTTTCCCGCAATTTATTTTATTACCGACTTTTATGAACTATTATACCTCTGAGATAAAATTAGCTTCTCGATTAGTAACTCAAGGATTCAGGGCCAATATTCCCAATAGTATTCGGTTGGTAGGCAATAGTTATTGGGGATACAGTTTCTGGGAGGATAAAGTAAGTAATTATATTGGATATCTTTATGACAATAATCCTTTTTTAATTGTGCTGAGTTTTGTTTACCCTTTGTTGGCTTTTGCTGCCATTGCTTTGTCGAAAAAAAACAAAACTGTAATTTTCTTTTCGGTGATGAGTCTTATTTTTATTTTTTTGACAAAAGGGCTAAACCGTCCATTGGGAAGCGTGTATGAGTTTCTTTTTAAGAAGGTGCCGGGTTTTTTTATTTTTCGCACCCCAAGTGATAAATTTTGGTTGGCAATTTTGGTTTTTTATGCGCTATTGATTGGTTTTACCGTTTCGACTTTTTTTGAAAAAGTGTCTCTTCGCAGTCGTCCAATCTCCCGAATTTTCTTTTTCTTTGTCGTTGCGATACTTTTAGTAGCGCAGTGGCCATTTTTCAGCGGAGATGTTATCCCAAATGGAAAGTCAGCTCTTCCGTCGATTGAATTCAACCCACCTTCTTACTATCACGATTTGTCTGAATGGTTGAAGAAGCAAAAGGATTCTTTTAGAATTTTAAATTTACCCGCAGCCAATAGACCGACAAGATGGTTAGTTTACAAATGGGGGTTTTTGGGCGTATATCCAATTTTGTCGGAAATGTTTGAGAAACCAGTAATTGAGAAACAGCCTCAGGAACCGAGTGACTTTATTAGGAATACCGTTTATTATCAACTCGGGAATTCTTCAGATTTATCTTTATTCATTGATCAAAAGGTTGCTTACAACAACAATGTTTATAAAATTCTAGGTTTAATGAATACTAAATATATTTTGGTTAATTACGATACAGACTGGTTACATCTGCATTTTGGGACAGAAGACCCGAAAGATTTGGAAAATAATTTGTCTAAACAGGTAAAGATTAACCACACTATAGATTATGGAAATTTTCACCTCTATGGGATAGGAAACGAAGATCTTCTTCCGGAGATTTATCCTGTTTTACAAGGGAAAGAAACATATTACTTTGGTAACAAGAATCAAATAGGAAATCTTTTTTCATTTAGTGATTTTTTACCGGAAAATTTGATTTACTTAAATGAAGCCGGACTTTTGAATAACAAATCTAAAATATTTATTACCACTGATTATCAATATTTTAGAGATGATTTTAAAAGAAATTATGAAGAAATACCTACATTTCCTTATGTTCGATTCTTGCCTAATAATCCTTTTTACTATTTTGTAGATTGGAAAGAACAAAGAAAAAAAACTATCGCCGAAGGAGCGGAAGAAAAAATTGCGACAAATCTCTTTCTTTCTAAAAAAAGGCTGGCGGAAATTAAGAAAATAGTTGATGAAAGAAAAAGTTATTCCCCTTTGAAAGTTCTTAAGAGATATAAAAAAAATATTGATGAAATTATTTCAATGTTTGAAAGAGAGAAAAGTAAGGATCGCTATGGATATGCATTGGCAACAGATTTAATGGCTGAATTAAATTATCAGGAGAACTTTCTTCGTTGGTTTATGCAAGTTCGGCATGAAAAAGGAAGCAGTGAATCGTATGATTTTATTAAACCGCTATTCGAAAATTGGTATAAAACTCTAGATGGTTATATGAGACCATGGTGGTTTGATAGAAACCTTGTATCAGAAAAAGGCCAGATTGCTTACGGATTTAATATTCCCAAAGATGGTGAATATGAGTTTTTAATGAACAGTAGTGACCTTAAGAATCTCACTGTTGTCAACGGGAAATTCACCGTAAAGGGAACCATTAAAAGCAAAAACGGTTTTCAAAAGGATGTTAGCTGGAGTCAGAAGGGGGGCGTTCTCATCAACCATTGGTATCAGCTGACCAAAGAAACGTTACTCGCCGGGGATTATGTCCTTACGTTTATTAATCAAGAAACAGAGAATCTTTGTGGCAGTTGTCGATGGGAAACTATTGGGAAGGGAGATGTTATCCAGAGAAAGGAAACAGTTGAAAATAGTTCGAATTCAATTTTACGAATAGAAATTCCCGATGGTGAATCAACCGCTTTCTATAATCGATTATTCACTTCCGATTCAACCGATAATTTTAGGATCTCCTTTAGTTTTCAAAACATATCCGGTGAGCCATTAAAATTAACGCCGTATAAAACCAAACTGGAAAATTTTACAGATAAAGATTTTTATAACCATTTTAAAGATGGGTTTCTCTCTGAAAAAGTTAAATCTGCGATTGTTCCTGATGATCAAATTAATGTATACAAAAGCACAACGATTGGAATTTTAAGCAATATGACAAGGGATTTAAAAAAAGGATCAGGATGGCAGAGAATCGTTTTTGACTTTAATCCTGGAGAAGGAACAAAGGTCTTTGGTATAATTTTGTCTTCGATACAGGGTTCTGTGTATGGAGAACCTTCGATTAACGAAATTAAAGATTTCAGAATTGAAAAAGTTTTTGACAACCCAATTGTTATTAGGAATAACGTTGAGACAGAAACCCCGGGCATAAGGCCTTTATTAAAATTTAAAAGAGTAAACCCGACTCGTTATGAAATCGAAGTTCAGAACTCCACTGTTCCTTTCGATTTGCTTTTCGGCCAATCCTTCAGTTCCGGATGGAAAGCATATCTCTCCGAGGGAAGTGTTAACGGTGAGGTTATTGCGGAGTATCTTAAAGTAAATTCTCTCGAGATTGCCCCAGACAATATCTTTTTTAAGTATTCTTATTTGTTCAAACCAGGCAGTGAACAAATTCCGGAAAATAAACACTTCTTAGCCAATGGTTATTCAAACAGTTGGAAAATTGAAAAGACAGGGAATTTTAAGGTTGTCATCCTCTATGAACCACAAAGATATTTTTATTATTTATTGTCTCTTTCGATTTTTTTGATTTCAATGGGTATTCTTTTCGGTTTATTTCAATTAATCAGAAAGTATGGAAAAAATAAAAATAATCAAAAATAGTCTAAGGAGTAAGTGCTTTCAAAAAGTAAGCCGACACTTAACGGTGGCATTATATTTTCTGTTAGGGATTCTCATTTTGCAGCGTTCAGCAGGGAAGGGAGAATTTTTTAGTGTTTATTTATTGGCATTTTTGATATGGGCAGGAAGCAATATTTTTATTCCAATAAAAGAAAAATTTATAACAATTATTGGTTTGATTTTTCTTTTTTGTACGCCATTTTTAATAATCCTTAAAATTGACCATGTTATAATTGAAGATTTTGTAATATATGTATTTGAAATTTTAATCTTGTCAGTTGTTCAAGAGGTGTTATACTTTTTTAATATAAGGAAACACTTTTTCGATATAGGAAGAAAATTGTTCTTCTTTATTTCAGGTTTTTTTTGATAGAATTGAGAAGAATGCGCATACTTTTAGAAAATGTTTAAAGTATTTAAGTTCAACAGATACTTCGTTTCAATATTCTTTTTATCTGTTATTGGCTTTTTTCTCAGATATAAGGGTTTGCCCGGCAATTATTCTTTTTGGACTGACGAAGACCATGTTGCTTTGTTTGCCAGGGCAATTTTAGAGAGAGGCGGGCCGGTTCTTCAAAACGGATATTCCACGAGTGCTTTTCAGTCGTTATGGTATTGGATAACCGCTTTCTCAATGAAAATCTTCGGGGTAAATGAATTTGCCGCTCGTTTTCCCAGCGTCTTTTTTGGTGTTTTAACTATAATTGCAATCTTCTTTTTGGGAAAGAAACTTTTTAACGAAAAAGTTGGGATAATCTCTTCTGCCTTTATAACGTTTTTGACTATAGAAATTCTTTGGTCAAGACAGGCAAGGCCATATCAGGGAGTTCAGTTCCTTTACATAATGGAAATATATTTATTTATCAATATCTTAGACTTATTCGATAAAAAAAAGAGAGTTATTTTTCCTGCTTTTTGTTTATTTTTACTGATAATATTTTGTTCTTTAATGCATTGGTTTGGATTAATGTCGATAGTTTTTTTTCCGCTCTACCTGGTATTAATAAGAAGAGATATTCTTTCTCATCTTTGGTTAAAATTAAAGAAATTTATTTTTAAAAACCAAATTATCGGAATAACTTCGATTTTTTCCTGCTTTGTTGTCTTATTTTTTATTTTTTGGAAGTTAGGATTACCGATAGCAATAAAAAGTTTTATTTTTCCTGCTTATGGGAAAATAGGCTTTTATAATCATTTCGCTTATTACCACAGTTTTCTTTGGCGCCAGTATGGACTTTTAGCGTTTCTGGCCTTAGTCGGAGCGGCTTTCGCTCTGTCTAGGGATTTTAAAAAACACTCCATTTTATTCATTGTTTTAATTGTTTTTTTTGGTTTTATCAATTTTCGCTTGCGCGTTCCGTTCTCCAGATATTTCTTCCCTGTTTTTTTTATCTTAGTTTTATGGGCGGCAAATGCCTTGACGATTATATCTGACTCGCTGGTAAATGCCTTGCCAAAAAAAATTCCTCATTTTTTAAAAAATTCCGTTGGTTATCTTTTGGCGATGTTTATTATTTTTAATGGCTACAAATTTACTTTTAAACCAAAGCCCTTTTATTCTTTGAATGCCGACATGCAGGAAATTCCCGAAGTAGATTTTAAGAAAATGTATGGATTTATTAAAGAAAGAACAAAAGAAGCCGACAGTTTGGTTTTAGTTTCTACTTGGACTGACCATGCAACTTGGTATATGGGTGAGGGGAAACCTGAATATTGGCTTAGGAACCCGGAGGTAATGTATGGGGAAGAAAGAGACATTCTCTCTGGTGCGCAAGTAATTGGAAGTGTTGATAAGCTTAAGGAGGTTATTAAGAGTCACAAAGAGGGAATGATTATCTTGGAAAGTTGGGAACCTTTTATCCCTGATGGTTCCGAGGAATACATAAAGAAAAACCTTAAGAAGGAAACGGAAATTGATCGGCTTTATCCGATTCAACCCCGTTATTGGCCGGTTAATGTTTATTCTTGGGGACTCAAGTAGAGGATGAAAAAGCCGGTTTTATTGAAAACCTGGTGGGTAATTGTTATCTTTTGTTTTCTTGTAGAACTTATTCTT
>Ga0210018_1000074_pt1 | contig 41002 bp, 45 predicted proteins | sample CryGeyCG2014_010_2_FD_183967 | JGI IMG/M metagenome (GOLD analysis project Ga0210018, IMG submission 183967) | Groundwater microbial communities from aquifer - Crystal Geyser CG09_land_8/20/14_0.10 (SPAdes) (version 2) | ecosystem: Environmental > Aquatic > Deep subsurface > Groundwater | place...
TATATAGCTGTATATTTAAAGTTTTGGGTATGTTTGACAAAGATTTAAAAAAATTATATGGCTTTATAGTGGCGAGCAGGCTTAGGTCGGCTATTTTGCAAGTTCTTTATAAAAATGCTAATCTTAGGCAAATGCAAATAGCTACCAAACTAAAATCTAACCAGCAAAACATAAACAAAGCTGTTTATGAACTAGAAAAGGCTAAGTTAATTGAATGTTTAACACCAGATAAGAAGAGATGGAAGCCTTACATGATTACAGAGCTTGGAAAGGAAGTTTTGGAGTTTGCTAAAAAGCAAAAAGAAGAGGCTAAGAAGAGAAAATAATTCTTTATTTTAAATATAAGGACGGAACAAAAATTGAGCATAACATATGCAATCGCCGTTATATTCGTCGACCATACAAAGTATCAGTCGACTGACGAAGCCAAAGGCTGAGGAGAGTTATGATGCAGACATCGCCGTTATAGAGAGCCTGCCTTTTTAAAATCAGTTAATAAAAATACCCATCTGTTGGGTCCTTTGTTTTTCCATAACTCTTTAAAAAAGTTGGATAAACCATATCCGCTAATCGTACCTAAAGGTGCACCAATTGCGGCACCTAAAAAACCATTTATACCTGTTCCTACTAATCCTCCAATAATTCCACCGAGAGATGTAAAAATTAATTCATTATTCTTCTTATAACTTTCTGATAGTTTATTAAACTCTTGAACTAAATGTGAAACTTTAATGTTTTTATCTTGATCTTCATAATTTATCAGTTTTCTTTCTAGCCAATTTCTAAATTGAACTGCTGATTTATCCTTCCTAAAAGCTTTTACTTGTTCAATAGATAAATTTGATGGAAAAACAACATTAATCTCTTCTAAAAAACGAGATATTTCAATAGGATGTTGAACTCTTTGTGGAAAATAGATATTACTCCCTAATTCATTTAATTTATAAAAAAGAGCAGGTTTGAATTTTGTTGATGTAAAAAGAGGAGTATTAAATAACTGCATAAACATTAAATCCCAATTTGAAGAGAAGGAGAAGGAATCTATTAATCTTTTGACTTCATCTCTATTTATTATAGAAGGCTCTTTTAATATGGAGATTAGTTCTTCATCTTGCTGGTCAATTTCAATAGATTGTTTATAATCTTTATTGAACAATTTTTCATCAAAAAGCTTTTCTCTTAAGACACAGTTTTCATCAAAAAAAGAAGGAGGTAGTGTTTTTTCGGATATAGAAACAGGAATAAAAAATCCTTCTTCTTTAAACTGTTTTATTCTAGATACTAGTTCAGATGAAAAATTTTCTTTTGTTAAATAAATTAGGGTTTTGTTTGCTATTAAAGGGGATATGTTTATTAGTTCAGATACCTTAGAATAATAGTAAGGATTGAAATATATAGTTTGTCCATGAATAATCTTTGAAATCCTTTGAAATTCCTTCTTATTTATCATCTTTAATCAAATCTTCAGGATCATATTTTCTAATTTTACCTTCAGAAAATAGGTCATGTTTTCCTAATAAAACTTTGACTTCCTTATTTTTTATAACAAATCCCTCACCAAAATCAGTATGGATTATTTTAATATTGTCTGTAAATTCTTTCGCATTAACTTTAAATTTGATATCATCACCAATTTTAACATCAAAATCAGCAAGTTCAAATTCTTTATCAGAAGTTTGTTTTAATTGATTGAGTGTTTTGATTTCAGAAATATTCTTCTCATAAGCATTAATAACTTTTTCTTGTGCATCTATAGGTTCTTTAGTACCTGCAACCTGATATATTAAAGGATCATACTGCGGTTTTACATGAATCTTTAATTGATCTATATCCACTTTAAGTTGACTTTCAGATTCAATTGCTTTTTTACCGTCCTTAATGACTTCTCTTTTTTTTATTATTTCCTCTTTAATATAAGGATATATTACAGTTGATTTGAAATCATCTTCAAATACCTTGCTTAAATAATCTAAAATCTCTTTATCATCATAATGCACGATATCTGTTTTATAATCTGCATTAAGTATCGCTATAAATTTCTGAACATCTTTCCTAGTAAGTTGAAAAGTAAACTGTAAAAAACAAATAATTCCTTTTGGATATCGTAGTCCAGACGCATAACGATTTGCTATTCTTGCAGACACTTTTCTGAAATCAGTTTCATTTGTACATTCTAAGGCTTCTTGATACTCCTTTTTAACATCATCAATTATTATTTTATTGTAATATGCTGTTGGTCTTCTCCCTTTACAAGTTTTATTTGTAACTATTTCAACAACAGACCTTTTAGAACCTTTAGTTCCACAATATTTTGTTTCATCTCCCCTTACTTTTCGACAAATATTATCTTCAAAGATGTTTATCATATATCTGTACTCATCTTTGACTTTTTCTAAGTATACATATTTTAAAAAAGTAACATCAGTAGTACTACTTTCTCTATTTAGATCAAAAAGGCAGGCTCTCGTTAGTTTAATTTCATATCTCATAGTTATCCCCCTATATTGTGAAATATCTACTACAGTATATATTTTTTTCTATTCTTGTACAGGCGATGTCGAGTAATAATTGATTTTAACATCGGAATTCCTGTTAGGCGACCCGAGGGCTTTAGCCCGAGAATGCAATGTGGTCGAGGATTTACGAAGTAAATCCGAAGAAGTCGCTGACTAAAGGGGCAAAAATTATTTTACTTCCCAAAATGGATGTGTTTGGCTTCCTGTAAATATTACCATTGCAGCTATAATGGCGGCAGCAATAATTAAAGCTACGATAATCCAAACCCATGCACTACCTTTCTTATTATATCTTAACATATTTGTTGCATTTTTTATTAGGCTTATCATTTTATATCCTCCAATAATACATTATAATAAGAATAATCAGGGGAAGTATTTAAATGTTTTTATCATCCTTTTAGTCAGCGATTGCGTATAACATCTGTTAAGTTCGTTTCCAGTTACGGATTTCTGGAAGGTTTTGATTTTGTATGAAAAGGTTTTTATATTTGATTATACTTATAAAACATATGAGAAAGAGGAAAGATAGGAATATTAAAAAATCTAATAAAAGCAATATCCCCAAAACTAATAAATGGTACAAAAATGTACACGTATGGGCAGACATTGTTACAATATTTTCGATAATTTTTGCTTTGTGGGTATTTGGTTCTAATCAATGTTATCAGCAAAGACAATCTGTTGATGAATATACAAATCAGCTTGAATCATTAAAAGCTGAATTGGAACTTAACCATATATATAGAACCAAACTTCTATTAGATGGAAAAGAAGGATATTTAAATGCAACAAACACCCCAGGTTATAGATATTATACGATGATTATTAATAAATTACTAGCAGAAGGAAAAATTAGGGATAATGTTCTTAAAGACAAATTATATAGCATTGGTAGTAGAGAAGACAATGCAAATACTGTCTTAGATGGTGCTTTTCTTGTATTTCATACAGTAAGTTTAATTAATGGCACAAAAGAAGGAGTGATTTTCAGAGTGAAAGAAGATAATAAAATAGCAGTTGAAAGAGCAGAAGAATTGAACATCTTAATACCTGAAACAATTGAACTTATTAAAAAACATATAACTGAAATTAACTCAGAATTTAACTCTTCTTTATGTTTTATATGGAAATAATTGATGGCTCGAAAAATTTTGTTTAACAATTAAACAAAAAGTTAAACTATTTTAATTGTTTAATTTCTTTTTATTTTTATTTTTGATAATACTTAAAATAGATAACAAATAAAATACTTATATTAACTACATTAATAAAATTAGGTAAGGAACTCCATAATATAAAAATAATAAAGGAAAATTTTTTTATATTCAATTAGGTTAAATTTAGTTTAACTTTTATAAATCATTAAACTTTTTAACAAATATTTATCACCCTAGATTTTTGTTAAAAATTTAACCCAAAAACCACCATACTATAAACATATTTTAATATTCCTAGGATGGTTGCTATTTTTTGTGATTAATTGTTTTTGCCTTCACAATTAAATAAACAATCCAAACCCTTAACGTTTTGGGTCTAAAATTTATTCTATGAGTTAAAATTTAAAATATTTTATATTCTAGTTAAAAAAACCCGTTCAGAATGTGTTAAAAAATTTCCTTATGTATTATTAAAAACATACCACAGAACCCATAAACCCCAAGTCCCTAAAGGGTTAAATTTAATAATAAGATATATAAAAGGTTTGTTAAAAAAGTAAAATAAAGCCTATTATTAAATTTGTTACTTTAGAGATTTAATGGTTATAGGTTCTTTAGTAACCACCAAGTCCGGGATCGGATTGGAAATTTAACCCATTAACCCCAACTTTTTTAACTATGTTAAAAGTCTTTTAAAACTAATTCCTCTATTTGTTTCATTTATAGATATTTTAAACATTGATAATAAATCTTTATGTTTTAAGACAATTTTTTTCAGCTTTGTTGGACTATATTCCTTTTTGTCTTTTATGACAGATTTTGATCTTAATCGTTTTCCTTTACGCATTTTTTTACATTCATTAATTATATAAGCTAATAATGGCACTTCCTCTTCAATTGTAGACATATCTTCCCAGTAATTTATGCTTGTTCTTCTAATTATATTAGTAATTGTTATTAAATCCTTGAATAGTCTACCTTCTTTAAAAGGAGTTATGATAGCTGGTCTCTCAAATGTATTGCTTAAGAGTTCTTTTGTTTTTTGTCTTTTAAAACCAATATTTACGATAAATGTCTTATGTATTATATCCTCTGAACGTGGTTCTCTACTAACGGCTTTGATTATTCCTTTTTCATCTTTTATTCTACCAATACGGTTAATATAAGCAGAAGCTTCATTATCTCTTTTATATCTTTTACATAATATAGGTATATAATATAAACTATCACTAAATTTAATTAAAAAATCTTTATACAAATTAAAAATATGACTTTCCGGTGTCACAAAACATAAATGATTATATGAATTCTCTGGAATTAGTGGTCTACTCATGTGATATTCAATTATTGATTTTTCCTCAAATTTAATTCCTTTAGATCGTGTACTTCTGTGATGATCTATTAGTACAGCTTTTTTGTTTAATATCTCTTTCATTCCATGCCATTCTAAGTAATTAGCGTAATTATATTTTGTTCCTTTTGTAGGATGGACAGAATCTGGAGTTATTATGAAATATCTTACATTTTTTGAAATTGCTTTTCCTGTTCTAGAAATTTCCTTAATTATGTTATCTTTGTCTTTACTATGAAAAAATTGTTTTTTAGATTGCCAATTAATAGTATCAGTAATAATGAACTGAGTTTTGTTTGTATTTAAAGGATCACCCCAATTATAAACTTTATGTTTTTCATTACATAATAATACATTAAGAATAGAAGGCATACTAGAGTCTGAAAGGATTAATAATTGTTTATTTGGATTAAAGAAACTAAAGAATGTTTCAAAAGCGTCATAATCAACCATTAAAGATTTGATTGATATGTTTCCTTTTTCTCTCTCAATTAATAAATAATCCTCAAAGTATAGGTCTAACAATTTATCTAAGTATTTAATTGGAAACTTTTCTATTTTAGCGTATCTTTCAAGTATTTCACGATATTTTCCTTTGTTATTAATCCAGTTTCTATATGCTTCTGATATTTTTTCTCTTAGATTTATTATACCAATTACCTTTCTCACTCCGAATTTATTAATTTTCATTGGATTCTCTAAGGCTTTCCTAACAGAATAATCTATATAGCCACATAAAAAAAGCAATTCCGCCCACATTGCTTCGAGAAGGTCTTTCTCTTTTTCATCTTTATATTTTTCTCCTCTATCAAGGAACTCTTTAAAGGAGGCTTTGAATTTTTTAGTGAAATGATTTATGTCATTTTCTTTATATACTAAAGGTTTTACACTAGAATTTAAGAGACTTGTTATTTCATCAAATAAAAATACATCATAATTTTTTATTTTTTCTTTTATCTGCTCATTTATAAATTCATATTTTGAATAGGTCAATCCAAGTATATCGTATTCTTTTGTTATTAATTCTTTATAAAGACAGTTTGTTTCTTTCTTTTTCATACATTTTTTCAAACAATCGTTTGGTAGATATTGGCATTTCATAACAGCATTTCGCCAAGGTTCATCTTTACAACGTTTTTTAACTCTAGGACACATTTCTCTATTTTTTCTAAACGAATTTATTTTAATACTTTTCTTTCTACATTTTTCAATTTGTTTTTCTATAATTTTGTGATAAGGTTCTATAAAGACAACCTTTTTTCCGAATTCTTTAGCATATCTAAGAACAGAAGTTGTTACTCCAGCTGAAGTTGGTTTATTAACCATCCAAATACCTTTTTTCTTTAGAAGTTCTATAGTTAGTTCCTTTCTAATATCCATAGGCGATGCTTTAGTCATTTGGCATCACCTCTATCTTTAATTTTTCTAATCCATTCTCTTTTTATAGAAGTAGTAATATTTCCGCCAGATTTGATATGAATAAAATCAGAGGAAGCATCAATACAAACGCCTTTTAAAGTTAGATAATCAGAATTGGGGTTTTCATTATATATTATAACAACAAGACGTCCTTTATATCTTAAAAGGTCATGTTTTGAATTATTGTCCATTATTATTCCCCTGTAAAGGTTTCTTAAAGCTTTTTAACGTCAGCTCGCGACGAAAAATAAATCTTAATCCACAAGTATCAAACCATTTATATTTGTGGAATCTTAATTTTTGATGATTCTAAAAACTTTGATTATCATTTGTAATTTTTTAAACTTATGATTTATAAGCGACTTATAAATAATAAAAGACTTATGAATTGTTAAATACTTATTTCGCGTGTGGAGGGAGGTTGGTGTGATTCCACTACTCGATTAAGTTTGGAGGCGGGCTCATTATTATTCCTCAACAAAATCTATTCTTCCTTTTCTTATCCATCTAATAGTATTTGGGATTTTTTTCCCATACTTATTAGTCCAGTCTTCTTCTTGCCAAGCAATAAACTTTCTCGCAATTGTTGTTAAGCGGATTATTTTTGGAAAGTTTTTCTGTTGAATAGTTAAAAATACAGGGATTGCCATGAAGATTACAAGCCGGATGGCACCGCTTGAGAATTTATTTCCAATACTAGAACCATATTTCTTACTCCATCTTGTCGCATTTTTATCTAAATATTCTTTAGTTTTAAATATAAGGTCGCTTATGGTGACTGAACGTTCTCCATCTTTTTCATATTTTGCAAATATTATCATTGTCGTTAAAAAAGCCAACTTTTGCTTCTTCGTTAAGTATACCCAAGATTTCTTGTCATAACTAATTGCACGAAGATTGATTAGGTATTCTAGTTGCGTGGGATCTTCATAATCTTCTTCTATCTTTTCTTCTTTTTTGTTTTGATTTTCCATTTTCATCCTCTTAAACTTCATCCAAAGTTCACGTCCTTAATAGCATTATATTGCACTTCGGGTGTAACTTTTAGATAGAATGCCATTGTGATATAAGGATTTGCATGTCCTAATCTCGCAGTGATGATAGGTATAGCAACCCCTTGATTGACTAAATGAATCGCCATACCATGCCTAAATAAATGAGGATGTAGTGTACTATTGACTTGATTTCCATTTTTCCATACTTTTATAACTTCTGGAAAATTAATTCCATCCGCATACCTTTTTATGCGTCCCCAAGCGTGTTGAATTGTAAAAGGAAAGAGCCTATCAAAGTCCTCAATTTTGTATTTTTTCATGTATTCTAATGTCTTTACAATAAGTTGAGACGTGTTGGAGAAAGTTATAACGACAGTTTTTTTCCTTTTCTTGTTATATAAGTATAGACATCCTTCTCTAAACATATTGTATCTTATTTGAAGAATATCCCCAATCCTACCTCCTGTCTCCCATAAATAAGTTATCAATAAGATGTCCCTATCAATTATTTTTTGCCTATGCTTTGTCCATTTACTATAATATTTTAGTATCGCCTCTTTTAGCCTTTGATATTCTTCAAACGTAATATGAGGTGGTAATTGAGCTATATCCTTTACTATGTTACTTTGAGGATAAATCATTGAGTATTTCATTTTTCAACCTTTTCTCTTTCTATTCTTTTTAATTTTTCTTTTTCTTCTTCATTTACAAGTCTAATCTCTACTACATCTATTATTCTAAAAGAAAATTTATCATTATACTTATCAGTAAAAGAAATATGTGTGTCGCTAACATCAGTAATTATAGCATTAAAGAATAAGTCCTTTCCTCCAATATTTATGTGGAGTTTACATTGTTTGTTAGTGTATTCTTTCATTTTCGTTTATGTCCCAAAGCTCGTAGCAAATCTCAAAACTTTGATTTGATACCGACGGGTTTTAAAAATTTGATTACCCGTCGGTTTCCCCTGTATGGGGTAAGAGGTATGAAAAATTAGAGTTTGCTACCGGAACATTCTGTTACAATACTAAATTGCTTTTGGAAAATATCTCTTTCTTTTTTATACATTTTTTTCTGGCAATCATGGCATAAATCTGCTTCTTTTTCAAAACCTTCTTCTGGATAAACATTATTCACACACTTATCAGGATGTCTTGCTCCGCATATATCACAGAAAAAGTAAAAATATCTTGTCACCCATCTACCTTTACTGTATTCGCTTACGCTATTTGTATACTTATCTTCTTTTTTGACAAACTTTCTCATCTTTGTTTAACCTCTTTCAGTTCTTAACACAATCCCGAAGGAATAAAAAATAGAAGGAAATCCAGAGGTTTCCTTCCCCAAAATTTCGGAATTTGGTTTTTTGGTAAATAAAATAGGTTTTCCCATCTTAAACGGAAGTGATTATTTGTATCAGTTAGACAGCCTTATGTCTAGTTCTTTATGATTCTTAAGTTAAATTCTGGAAAAAAAAGTAAAGGTAAAACCAAAAAAGCCAATATGTATAAAGGGGTTGGGCTTTAAAAATTTTTTCATTCTTACCTTTTTTTAAAACTTGTTTTTATCGTCTAAAAAACACCTTGCTGATTTTAAATAAATTTTCTTTCTTAACCATCAAAAAAATTTAAATCTGGTTGTGCAAGGTTTAGTGAACTTTTTGACTTGTTCCTGAAATATTGTTCTGTTGAAAGTAAAAAGCCCTAATTATTTGTATAAATTTAGGAAAGTTTTTTTCTATATCCTCAGTTTGCCTCTTAATTCTTTTTTTAGTCATGTAAAAAATAAGCAATTTTACTTTATTTAAACCTCTTTGTAGGTTTTAGTAGATAACATACTACCAAAAGCTTAAATATGAGTAAATTATTTTTTTTTCGCACACCGAAAGGGTGCGAAAAAAATGAATATTAAAGAAGAAGAATCTAAATTATCCGAATTGTTAGTATTATCTAGATTTTTTGACTATGAAGATGATGTAGCTACCAGAAAGAAGAAAACTAAAAAAAAGAAAAAATGGTATTTTACAAAAGAACTAGATTATATTTACAAGGATAATACAAACATTGGTAAAATATTAAAAAGACTAATCAAAAAAGGTGTACTAATCAAGAAAAAAAATAGAAAGATGCTCTCTAAGAGAGAAAAACCTAAGAAAAGTAAAGGATTCTATCCTTTTTACAGATTAAAGCACTCTTTAAAAGCTTACACATACCTTTCTGATTTATTTTTATTAAGGTCTGGCTGTTTAATTCAAAAATTTAAAGATAAAAAAGTTATTATAAACTTTAAAGACAAAGACAAAAAAGATTTTAAAGAGAATTTTCTGGGTTCTGAATATTTTAAAGCGATCATTCGAGCTTTTGCCTCTAAGTTTAATATAATCATAAATAAAGAAAATGACATATATGACTATTATGACTACTTGGAGTTTAATGACGACACCAAATTCATGGATAAGCAATATACGAAATTTTTTAGAATATATACAGAATTTGCTTTGGTTATATTAAAAATGAGAAAAAGGCAGATTATAAATCAACAAGGATTTTTTGACTTTCTAGTAGACCTAAAAATATTAGGTAGTAGCCCAACAAAAGAAGAGATAAAAAAAGGTCATATAATTAGGTATAGACGCCGAATGCACAGCCTACGAAGTTGAAAACTTAGTCTTAAACTCTTCAAACTTTGCCATTAGCTCATGGTTTTTGACTATTTTCATGAAAAACTTCATTGTTTCATCAATTTGTGTATTAACAATTTCTTGGTTTTTCATGAATGTCTTAACCGATAAGGGACTTCCACATTGAGAGCAAAAAACATTGCCATCTTCATTTACTGTATTGCAAGAGCTACATACTTTTGGTTGCTTTCTTACTTCTTCTTTGTTTAGCTTTATCCCATAGTATTCCTTGATTGCCCCATCAACGTCCCTGCCAGAAGCGTGGACATAGGTAGCTACTTGCTGACTCCCTATTTGCCAGCCGAAATAAAGGCACATTTGAACTTCTGTTAAATGGGTGGCTAGAATAGTCGCTCTAGAATGCCTGAAAAAATGCGGGTTACACTGTTTTTTAAGGTTTGCTTTCTCAAACGCATTTTTAATCAAATTTACAGCTCCTATATACCCTAAGGGTTCTTTACAATTATTGTAATAGCTTGATTCTTTAACCCACAAATGCTTTTTGGGTTCATCTTTAAAGGGATGTTCTGAAAGGTATTTGAATAAGTGTGGCACACAAGAAACAACTAAAACATCCCTTTCGCCTGTTTTACCGCGAAGCTTGACTTTGGCTATATTGTTCTCTTTTTGGATTGAGCCTACATTCATAGTCAGTATTTCTTCAATCCTCGCCCCTGTTTCGTGCAATGTGCTTAAAAATGCCTTATCTCTTATGCTTAGCTGTAGTTTTAAGACTTTCTCCATATCTTCTTCTGTTATAATAGCTTCCCTCTTAATCTCTTTATTTAGGTCATACTGAATTTGGAATTGTATAACCTTGCTATAATCTGCTTTCAAGTGCCAATGACAGAATTGCTTGATAACCCTCCAGTAATCTTTTTTTGTGTATTCTGAATAGTCCATTTGATTGATTTCAGCCATTACCCTTTCAACATCGCTGTTATCAACTTTATCTAGGTCTTTATCAAACAGTTCACATAAATGCATCATCTCAGCCAATAGTTTACTAACTCTAACTATTTTGTTTCCCTTCGCAAACAAATGTTCTTTAAACCCTAAAATAAGCTCCTTATTTCTAGGTCTAAGGGTGTCCAGCTTCTTTAACCTATTTTCATAGGTTTTTTTCATATGCGGGTATATCTCTCTCATCTTTGTTTTTCAGAAGCACAAGTACATTATTTAAACATTTACGTAGGTCGTGTAACCTAACATACTAACAGGCTTTGTTCCTTGAAAGAAATATGCCCTCTCGAGGCTTCATTAAAAAAGTAGATTTAAGGGGATTATTAGAATTCTTGACTTATTCCAACTTTGCTATATAATCAAAATCTTTTAATTAAGAGGTTATAATCAAAACATAACTTCTCTTATTATAAGTAATTGCATCTATAAAAAGCAATCCAAAAAATCAAGATAATTAAGATAATCAGAACTATTAAAATGAAAGTTTTTTTCTTAATCTTAATAACAAATGGTGATTTTTTAGGTTTATCTTCTTCTATTTCTTTTAAAAGCTCTTCAGGGTTTTCTTCTTCCTTTGGTTTTATCTTATTCTCAATAATAGGGTATACTGGTTCTTCCACATAGATTTGTTTTTTCTTTTTTTTTAGGATATTATCTAATACTTCATGATACTTCTCTTTATCTTCTTTATCTTTCTTGGTTAAATATTGTGCATAGAGGATACAGGGGTGGCCAGTTTTATGTTTTAAATTACTTTCTTGTCTAAATAAGTAAGGTTTGTAAGGTTTAACATGTTCTTTGCAATAATAACTTCCACAATATTTACATTTAGTAAGTTTTCTCTTTTTTCTACATAAGTGGTAATTACACATTAGTTTATCAATCTTTGATTTCTTTGGTTTTTTTGAAGTTTCTTCCTCAATTCTCCTTCCTCCATCTATAAAGACAGTTCCCGCTGGAGGATTAAACGAAGTTATACTATTAATTTCTTCTTGACTTCCAAAATCTGAACCATGACCACTAACTAAAATATGAGTTACTTCATGAACTGCGACCTCTTCTAGATCTGTAATCTGGTTTAATTGTTTTTCAGAAACACATATTGTATTAGTATCGGGATGATAATGTGCCAATTGATTTTCATCTTCATCTGGGCATCCATCAAAATTAATATAAGGAATAGGCAAATCTCTTCTTTTACATATATTATGAACTACTTCTACAAATTTTTTCTTTTTAATTTCTAATATCTTTTCAAAAGATTGGCTTCTAACCATCTACAACATGTGAACTAAAGGTTAATTTGTATAAAAACCTTGCTATATACATTAAAATCCTTCGGAAAATCCTATCGAGACTTATTTAGTTAATTATTAGAAAACTCTTTTATTTTTCTCCTGATTTCCGGCATGGCCTTTTCAGCTGCATCCTCACCGGCCTTTATGAACCTTTTTGCGTCATAAAATCTTAATGAGTCAATCTCATTTCTGTCATTAACAATTGGCTGTATTAAAACTAAATTCTTTACAGACTGAATTTTTAGCCTTGTAAGCTCTGTTCTCATTATATCAAATGACTGCACCAATGTCCCAACTATTGCCGGATCTTTAAATTTTGTCTCATTGCCCATTGTCAGGTCAACAGCAATAACAAGGTCAGCACCCATTTCTTTCACTACATCAACAGGAGTTGCATTTATCAGGCCGCCGTCAACAAGCCATTTATCATCTAATCTTGCAGGATAAAATATTCCCGGAATGCCTATGCTTGCCCTGACAGCATCAGCAAGATTGCCTTTTTTTATACGAACTTCCTGGCCATTTTCAAGGTTGGTTGCAACAATTGTTAAAGGAATTTTAAGGTCATTAAAATCTTTATTTTCCAATATTCTGCGTATTTCCTGCTTGATCTTATTTCCTGCAATCAGTGCTTTTTTTGGGTTGATTGGGTCAATAAAAGAAAGAACTTTTTTCTTTGTCAAACTAAGGCATATTTTTTCAAATCCTTCTATCTCATCATTAAGAGAATAATATGCTCCTGCAAATGCACCAGAGCTTGCGCCTGCAATATAATCTATTGGTATGTTATATTTTTCCAGAACTTTCAGCACACCAATATGTGCTATTCCTCTTGCACCGCCGCTTCCAAGTGTCAGGCCTATTTTTGGTCTTTTAACAGCAGCCTTTTGTTCCATAGACTATCCTCTCTCTTTTTCAAGAAATTCCTTATTTAAATAAAAAATAAAAAAATAAATCAATCCTTTCTGAAATCAAGTTTATTTCTTCTTCTTCATGATGAAGAAATAATACAGAAGGGCCAATACTACAACTCCTAAAACAACCCATATTCATGTATCCATTTTTAAACCTCCTTTTTGTTTTTTTATAAATCCTTTTTAATAATATAAATAATTACCCCTATTTAAAACTTTCTTTAATAAACAGGACTTTTTCAACGCATCTGCTTAAAAACCGAAAGGTTTATGAGTAAGCAGTTTTTATTCATTTAAAAAGGTCTTTAAAAAGGCTTATATGGGGGTTTAAAAATGGCTAGAGGAATAAGAATTGTTAATATGGTTGTTTCTACAGACTTTAAGCATCCACTAAACTTAGAGAAGATAGCATCAACTCTGCCAAATACAGAGTATAATCCAGAGCAGTTTCCAGGTCTTGTTATAAGATTAAAGACACCAAAATCATCAGCACTTCTCTTTACAACCGGGCGTGTTGTCTGCACTGGTGCAAAAACAATGAAGGAAGTAAAAGAGTCTATCCATAAGATAATGAAGCTTTTAGAGAAGGTAAAAGTTAAGATAACTATTGAACCTGAAATACATGTGCAAAACATGGTTGCCTCAGGTGCTTTGGGCTTTGCACTTAACCTCAATGATTTGGTTATGAAGCTAAAGAATGTTGAGTATGAGCCAGAGCAGTTTCCAGGATTGGTCTACAAAATCAAAGAGCCAAAGTCAAGCTTTTTGTTGTTCTCTAATGGCAAGATAGTCTGCACAGGTGTTAAAAGCAAGAAAGAAGCAGACGAAGCTGTTGCAAAGCTTGAAGCAACATTAGAAAAGGTAAAGAAGAAATAAAAATGCAGCAGATTAATGAAAAAGATCTTGAAAAAATGAATAATGTATTTATTTTTCTGAGAACAAGGAAGAATGAAATATCTGCAAAAGAGTTTGCACAGGAACTTAAATGGAAGTTTGAAAAGACTGTTGATGCTCTAAAGACTATTTTTGACAACCCAGAGAAATATAAAACATTATTTTATGTTCTTTTAAATTCAGACAACAAGATTTTTTTAAGGTGATTTTTTAATTTGTCAAAAATCCTCAATCATAACAGGCTGTTATGATGTATTAATATTGAGTGGTTTTTGACACTTAAAATTCCACTTAATTATTTATCATAGACTGGTGGAATTTTATTGTTTAAATAATTTTTTTAGTATATCAAGAGTGTAAAGTATTATTGCATAAGCCTGCTGCCTTGTTGGGAAAAATACCTCTTTTTTCTTGTGGACAGATGATATTCTTACTTTGTTTATCAGGTGAATCTGGTCTTTTATTCCAGGTTCAAACTCAACCTTGTTATTGAGCTTTGCTATTAAATTTCCTAAGCCAATTCCGGGGCTTGTCTCAAGTATATCTTTATTAGTTGCCTCAAAGTATTTTCTATGCAATGCAGTTTCCAGTATCCTGCCGCAGAGTATTGTTGAAGAGCGATAGCATTTTGCATTAAAGCAGCGTTTAAGCTCCCTGATGTCAGCCATTACATCTGGCTCTATTTCTGATGGAAGTGATGGAATATCAAAGTTTAGCTCATCTTCTTTTACTGCTCTTGATTTAAGTAAGGCAGTGATTTCAGTTATATTATCAATGCATGAAACCATATCCTCAAAATTAGACATCTCATATTTCTTCTCAGTTTTTATGACAAGCTCAAGTATTTTTATTATGTTCTGCTCATTTGAGTTATTTATATTATAAATCCCTGAAAGGGCCCATGCAGATGACTTAAGCTCTTTCACTGAGTTAGAAAGAGATGCTCTTATGTAATCCTCTTTGTTCTGCCTGAAATCAAACAACCTGCTGCTCTTCTGCTTTCTAAGATTTAGCTTCTTAGAAATTATACTGTTAAGAGAATTTCTTAAGTTATTGATGCTTTTTTTGAAATCTAATAAAGGGTCAGACATTTAATAAGGATAGCAAGAGCAACTTAATAAAATTTTTGCATGTTTTTTCAGAAATGTTTAAATAATCATAGGCCAATACCTTAGTTATCTATAAAAAAGGAGGTTGCCTTATGAAAATCACCATAGACACAAAAGAGGATTCTAATGAGGATATTAAAAAGCTGATAAAGATGCTCTCAAGCCTTATTGGAAAGGAATATGCATCAGAGGATGAAAACAAGGAAGTGCCGGAAGTCTCTGAGGGTACATTTAACATGTTTGACAGCTCAGCAGAAGAAAAAAAGGAAGAAGATAAAGAAGAAAAACCATTTGAACTAAATGAGATTGTAACTTACTAAATATGAAAAAATACAAGTTTATAGATGGTCTTACATCAGATGTAATGTTTGAGGCATATGGAAAAAGCCTTAAAGAGCTTTTTGAAAACTCTGCACATGCACTGTTTAGCGTCATATGCGAGATAAACAATGTTGGAGAGGAAAAAACAATTGATATTGAGATTAATGGAGATTCCTTAGAAGAGTTAATGGTTAACTGGCTGCAGGACCTGATAGCTTTGGTTGATACAGATGAATTATTTTTCTCAAGGTTTGAAATAAAAGAGATTGGTGAAAATTACCTGAAAGCAAAAGCTTATGGAGAGCTTATAAGCCCTGAAAAAGCAGGTGTTGTTGTCAAGGGAGTAACATATTACAAATTAAAGCTTGAAAAAATAAAAGATAATTTTAAAGCGACCATAAGCTTGGATATCTAGGGTGTTAATATGAAAGAAAAAATCCAGAAAATAAATGATTATGAATGGCTCTTGCCAAAAAATGCAAGAGATAGGATGAATGTAAATGCAAAGATATTTGCAAACAAAAATATACTTGATAATATTGAGGATGATGCAATTCAGCAGCTTACAAATGTAGCATGCCTTCCCGGAGTTATTGAGCCGGTTATAGGATTGCCTGATATGCATTTTGGTTATGGCCTGCCAATGGGCGCAGTAAGTGCATTTGACAGTGAAAAAGGGATTATCTCAGCAGGATTGTGCGGCTTTGACATAAACTGCGGAATAAATTCCATAAGAACAAACCTGACATTCAAAGAAGTTGATGAAAAATTAAAAGAGCTTGTCCCGGCATTGTTTAATGCAATTCCATGCGGTGTTGGCTCCAAGGGAAAGCTAAGATTAGGTTATGATGAGCTTGATAATGTTATGACTCATGGAATCAATTGGGCTGTTGAAAATGGCTATGGAACAAAAAAAGATATTAAAAATACTGAAGAGAATGGATGCATGCCAGGAGCTGATCCCTCAAAGGTTTCTGATTTGGCAAAAAAAAGGGGTTTGCCTCAGCTTGGAACATTAGGCGCAGGAAATCATTTTCTTGAAATTCAGAAAGTGAGTGATGTTTATGATGAATCATATGCAAAAAAACTAGGGATTGTTGATAAAGACCAGGTTTTGATTATGCTTCACTGCGGAAGCCGCGGCTTTGGACACCAGATTGCAACAGATTATCTTAAAATACAGGAGAAAGCTGTTAAAAAATATAATATCTGGATTCCTGACAGGCAGCTTGCATGCGCTCCTGTAAATTCAGATGAAGGCCAGGATTATTACAAGGCAATGAAGTGCGCTGTTAATTATTCCTTTACAAACAGGCTTGTTATGACACAATGGATAAGAGAAACATTTGAAAAAGTTTTCAAAAAATCATGGGAAGACATGGATATGCAGACTGTTTATGCTGTCTGTCATAACATAGTAAAACTTGAGGAAATAAAAGGAAAAAAATACTATATTCATAGAAAGGGCGCAACAAGAGCATTTCCTGATTCTCCTGTCCTGATAGCAGGAACAATGGGAACTGCTTCTTACATTTGCAAGGGAACAGAGCTTGCTTTGGAAAAAACCTTTGGAAGCTCATGCCATGGCTCTGGCAGGGCTATGAGCCGGAACGCAGCATTAAAGAAATTCAGGGGAGAAAAAGTGAGTGATGAATTAAGACAAAAAGGAATCATAGGAAAAGCAGGCAACTGGAAATCATTTGCAGAAGAAGCACCTGGCTGCTATAAGGATGTTGAGCAGGTTGTTGACTCTGTGCATAATGCAGGAATAAGCTTAAAAGTTGCCAGAATGAAACCCCTTGGTGTTTTGAAAGGATAGTTATATCTCTATTATCTTGCCTTTTCTGCCAACATTTATAACCCTTGTTTTCCCCACCATTTCCTCTATGCCCTCTGCTTCATGGACATGCGAGCATAAAAGAATATCTGGTTTAAATGTATCTATTGCCTTTTTAACCCCTTCTGAGCCTGGAAAGAACTTTGTGAATTTTTCCATCTTTGTTCCAGAGGGATGAACATGTGTAACCATTATTTTTTTGTCTAAATACCTTATCTTATCAAAGCCTTTTTTCAGTAGATTAAATATCTCTTTTTCCCCTAGCTGAAATAACCCTATGTTAGCCCCGCCGCAGCCAAAAAGGCCGACATCTTTGTATTTAACAGAGTAGCCATGAAGGTTTTTTACCCCATAAAGCTCTGCAAGAAAATCTGCGGTTGCAACAGTCTCATGGTTTCCTGGAATAAGAATTACCTTTTTATTTCTCTTGACAAAAGGGCCTATAATGTTTGAAGTGCTTTTTTCCCCCATTGTTAAGTCGCCGCAAAGTATTACCAAGTCAACATTTTCTTTCTTTGCCCTTTCAGCAAGCTTTTCTGCAAGGCCTGTGTCACCGTGTATATCTCCAGAAGCAAGTATTTTTAATTTTGATTTTTTGGGTTTTGTTTTTGCCGCAACTATTGATTTTTTCTTTTTTTCCATGTTTTATCTTTTTATTATCTCAATTTTTTCTTTTGTCAAATCAATGATTTTGGATGGCCTGCCCTTATTTACTCCTACATAAACAATAAAATCTACCTTACTTTTTATTCTTGAATCAAGATTATCAATAGAAGTCATGAAATCTTCTCCAGCAATGTTTGCGCTTGTTGTAACAAAAGGGACTCCTGCTTTTTCAACAAAGGCAGCAAACCAGTGCTTTGGAATCCTTACTCCAAGTGTATCCCATCCATTGTTGACTGATTTTGAAACAGCTTTTTTATTTTTTAGTTTTAATATTAAAGTGTATCTTTCCGGCAGTTTTTTTATCCATTTTTCAACATTGTTTGTAATAACGCAATTATCATAAATCCACTGTTTTGAGGGGGCTATGATTGAGAAAGGCATTGTATGCCTGTTTTTTATCTTTCTTATCTTTTCAACAGCCTTTGAATTAAGGGCATTGCATCCTATGCCATAGATAGTGTCTGTTGGGTGTATAATTATTGAGCCATCTCTTATTTTAGCAATGGCTTCATCTTTTCTTAGCAAGACTTCTTCTTTTATGTAGACTCTCATAGTAAACTGATAATAACCTTTGTTTAAATAGTTTATTAAAATGGATAATATAAATCAAGAATAAAAACCCCCTCAGAGAGGGGGCAGAGGTGTTAATGGATTAAAGATTTTGAATGCTTTGCCTGTGAACGCCCTGTTGCCAGTAAAAATACTCCAAAAAATCTATTTTGGCTTTGTAATCATTCCATTCCATGAAAGTTCTGTTAAATATTTTTTTGAGTATGCTGAATTTAATCACCTCCTTAAGCTGCCAGATAACCTGCCATAAACCCTTCCTCTAAGGCAGAAATCTGGTCATCATACAATGATTCACTAATTGCTTCATGTGTGTAAAAGTCCTTCCCCATTTATATCGCCAGTGTAAATCCTTGGTTTAAATCCTCTGTATTGAGAGTCAAATTTCTTATCTGCTGGAAAAATAGGTTTTGGATTGTGTTTGTACTAAGGTCTATCATTTTTTATCACCTCTGGCAATAAGAATAGTAGTTTTGTTTAAATACCTCATCCGGGCAGTTGTCCAGTGTCCAGTGGATAATGAAATAGCTGTATGTAAAGAAATCATTTGTTTCAAGGCCTGCATGCATTGGACAAAAGGTGAGCTGTTAAACTAACTTTTTAGAATTTGCTAATATTAAACTAAAAAATTGATTTTCGTGGTGGTAGTAATGAAGTAATATAATCCCTAATTTCATCTACTTTTATTGTTGGATTTTTATCTTTGTCTCTTATTTTATCAGCATTAAATACAATAATTTTTCCAAAGATATAATGTCCATGCATATCTTTGTAAAGATAGTCTCCTTTAAATGAAACATAATCTTTAAATCTAGACTGTATTTGGTCTAACAATTGATTATCTTCTTCCTCTGACCTGCTCTCTTTAATTCTGCTTTTATATTCTGGTTTGCCAAAAAATGAAAATTCTTCTTCTCGTGCTTGTCTTAAAGTTTCATAACCTCTTTCAATCCACTCTTTTTCCGATCTATTATCTTCTTCACCAAATGCCCGGCTAAATTCTTGCCCTCCTGAAGATCGTAAGTCTAGGAATCCAACGTTAAAAACCAAGTAACCTTTCCTTGGAGAGTAAAGATTGGTATAGCTTTCAGTCGGTAGTCTTTCCTCACTAAGTATATCAATATAAACATCCAAATAATCTTTTTGAAAATGTTTTTTTGCATATGCCAGGATTTTTTGATGTAGTTCTTTTCTCTTATTGTCCCTATCTCTTAATTCAGATACTAATGTATCAACATCTTGTGTTCTTAAATATTTATTGTTTAAAATCCTGATTTGTTGCTGATCAGGTAAACCAAACAATGCGTTATTAAACTTATTTCTATCAAGGATACGCATTAACTCTTTTATGGATAGGCATCCTTTATTTGATTCTAGTAATGGTTTTACCTGTGTTGAAAAAAAATGCCCAGAATAGGAGAATCTTTCACCTTCCCTCATAATCCTGTAGTAAACATCAATAGCTGCTTCATAAAATGTGGTTGGATCATTTTTTTCAATTTTTTCTGTTATTTGCAATGATGCTTGTATAACTTCTTCAAGATCGGCACTTTGTATTCTTTCTTTAAAAGATTCAATAATTTTTTTCATTCTTTTCTTAGTTCTTTTACTTTTGGGGATAGCTGACAGAAAGTGTGTATTGAAATCATCACTAGAGAAAAGACTAAATTCTAATTTTTGTTTCACATTATCATTAACAAAAGTTTTATCTTGGCTACCATATTGGTGCATAAGGGCATATTTAACTAAATCCCTGTATATAACTTCACCTTGACTAATTTTAAGTCTTTCCAATCCCAGAAAGTCTACTAATGTTTCTTTTCTTTTAGATTCCGCTGACATAAGGATTAAAGATAATGCTTGTATATATAAATCTTTCCTTAATAGTAGTAACATTATTAATTAATAAGTAAATTTATCTAACTAGGAATCACCATTTACTTTAGTACATTTCGAATTAGTCTAGGTAACGTTTACTTAACAACCCAATTAAAAGGAATACTGTATACTTATCGGCACCTATTAATAAAAAATCATTTTTGCACTATCATGGATTAAATCCATCGACTACAATAATAATCAGCTTAAAACCATCAAAACGTAAACGGAATCAGGTGCCGAAGACTAGACAATACCATTAAAAGGTTAAATTAAAATAGTGGCATTTGTTCTGATTGGCTATGAAAAGAGTTCATATTATTATATCCGGCTATGTGCAGGGGGTTTGCTTCAGGTATTTCACAAAAGTTAAGGCCAGAAATCTTGGGCTGAAGGGCTTTGTGAGGAATATCCCAAATGGAAATGTAGAGGTTATTGCAGAGGGTAATGAGAAAGAACTTGATGAATTGGTTGAGTTTTGCAGAAAAGGCCCTGTGTTATCATGTGTTGCTAATCTTAAGGTTGAGTATGAGGAGTTTAAAGGAGAATTTAATGATTTTACAGTTAAATTTTAGAAATCAGTAATCTTTTTTGTTATGTTTTTTATGCTTATTATTGTTGTCTTGCCTTCTTTTCCTCCGGCTATTTTTTCTGCTGAGATGAAATTGTTTTTTTCAAGCTTTGCTATTTTCCTCTGGAATGTTTTATAAATTGCTTTGCCGCCTTCATCCTGGTATGCTTTGTAGATTTCACCTATCTTTTTTCCTGAGTTTTTCTTTATTATTTCAAGTATGAATTTTTGGTCTTCCTCAATCTCATCTGTTTTTTTTGAGCTGAATTCCGGAAGCTTTTCCATTGCTTTCTTTACATCATCAAGCGTTATTTTTCTTGAAGAGCGGTCTTCTGCTGCATTTCCTGCTTCCCTCAAAAGATAAAGCCCCGACCTTATATCGCCCAGCTCAAATGTTTTCTCAACAGCCAGCTCGATTGCCTCTTCCTGCCAGACATTTTCAAAGAATGCATATTCTATCCTCTCTCTTATTATGCCGTCTGTTTCTGTTCCATCGTATGGCCTGAACTCAATCATCTCGGGCACTAATCTTGATTTTATCCTGTCTTCAAGCTCCGAAAGCCATGAGCTGTCGTTGTTTATGAGAAATATTGACTTGCGGTAAATCTCCTCAAGTATTGAATAAAGGAAATCAAAATCATCAATCTTATCTGCTTCGTCAAATACAAAAATAACTGATTTCTTGTTTAATATTCCCTTGACAATGTTAAATAATTCGTCTGTTTTTTTGTTATGGGTTAGTTTATAATTAAGAAGATTGCATATTTCAATTAATATCTTAAAGCTTGTGTTCTTTTGCCAGCAGTTTATGTAGATTGGAAATATATCGTCTGATTCCTGCTCAAGCTCCTTTAAAACATTCTTGCATGCAAGAGTTTTTCCTATGCCTGGAGACCCGTAAATAAAAAGATTCCTGCCGTTTCTCTTTTGTAATAATGGTTTAATGCATGAGGCCATCTGTTGTTGTTCGCCCTCTCGGTATTTTATAAGCTTTGGCATATAGTCATAATCCAAGGCAACAGAATTCTTAAAAAGTGTTTCATCAGATTTAAGCATGTCTTTGAACAAGGCCATAAAACAAAATAAAAGAAAGAGCTTTATATAGTTTTTGATTAAGGGTTTAGTTTAATTCACAAGAAAGCTTTAATTTATTTTAAATAACCTGAGGAATCACATTTAGGAATCTCATATGGGTGTTTATTAATTTCATATTGTTGATTCAGTGAGTAATTTTTTTGTTGTGTTAACATATTGCAGTTTGATTTATCTGGAGAATAATGAGCTTGAACAGGTATGGTGAATGCACCAATTAAAACTAATGCAAGAACTATTGGTTTTATAAGGCCGGAATTATCTGGCTTATTATCATTATAAGATTTATCAGTGCCTTCAAGAATTATTTCTTTAAGAGGCTTATCTTCGTTCATAATAATTAAAATAAGATATTAAATATATAAAATTTTTGTTTTTTATTTAAAAAGATTGATATATTTACTCTGGCTCAATCTTTGTTAAACCATTCATATACGGCACTAAAACCTTTGGTATTGTGAGTGAGCCGTCCTTGTTCTGATAGTTTTCTAGGATTGCCCTGAATGCCCTAGATGTTGCAATTGCAGTGTTGTTTAAAGTGTGGATAAATTCTCTTTCTCCTTTCTTGTTCTCATACTTTATATTAAGCCGTGTTGCCTGGTAAGCTGTGCAGTTTGAGTTAGAGCCGACTTCAAAATACTTTTTTTCTTTTGGTGACCATGCCTCTAAATCATATTTTTTTGCTGCAATAATTCCAATATCCCCTGTGCAGACATTCACAACCCTGTATGGAATCTTTAATCCCTTGTAAAGGTCTTCTGAGTTTTTCTGAATTTCCTCATGAAATTTCCAACTTTCTTCTGGTCTGCAGAATATGAATTGTTCTATTTTGCTGAACTGGTGCACCCTAAATGTTCCCCTTGTGTCAATTCCATGCGAGCCAATTTCCTTTCTGAAGCATGCTGAAAGCCCGCAGAATTTTATTGGAAGCTCCTGCTCTTTTAAAACCTCATTCATAAACATTGAAGCCATTGGATGCTCTGATGTTGCAATAAGGTAAAGATCTTCACCCTCAATCTTATACATAACATTTTCAAAATCTGCCATAGAGGTTACTCCCTCATATGCCTTCCTGTTCATAAGGAATGGGGGCTCAACAAGAGTGTAGCCACGTTTAACCAATAAATCAATTGCATATCTTTGCAATGCCAAGTCAAGCAAAGCAATCTTTCCCTTAAGGTAATAGAAACCTGATCCTGCTATCTTAACTGACCTTTGAAATTCTCCTCCGTTAAGGTGCTCCATCAGTTCTCCATGGGATTTTAGCTTGAAATCAAAATTCTTTTTTTCACCAACCTCTCTAACAACAACATTTTCAGTATCATCTTTTCCAAATGGAACTGACTCATGCAGTATGTTTGGAATCCTCATAAGATAATAAGTTATTTTTTCATTCAGCTCTTTTTGCTTTTCCTCTACATTCTTTATTTTTGAGGGCAATTCCTTTATTTCTTTTATTTTTGCTGATATATCCTTGCCCTGCTTTTTCATCTCATTTATCTCAAGGGTTGCCTTGTTTCTCCTTGCCCTAAGATTTTGAGATTCCTGCAATGATTTCCTGTATTCCTCATCTTTTTTCAGCAGGTCATCTACCCAGGATATCATCTCTTTCTCATGCCTTCTATTAAGGTCTTTCTTCACTATATCTGAATTTTCCCTGATAAATTTTATTCCGAGCATTTACACACCTTAAAGCTTGTTTAGATATATTAATCTATTAAATATATATTAATGTTTTGTTTTTAAGCATAATAAAGAATATAATTATAACATTAATTTAATCTTCTCGCCAGCATTAATGGCATCAGCAAGGATTCTTGCTATCTTGTTGTTCTTTTTTATCTTTATTAGGCCTGTCTTGCCTGATTTGGCCGTCAATAAATAGTCCTCATTTACATATATACCTATGTTCTTGTCCTTGAACTGCATGTCAAGATAGAAAACAATATTTTTCTTTTTTATTTCTGTATTGAATTCTATTGTTTGCCCAGATGTTTTTTTATCAAATTCCTTAATATCTATACTCATTCCAAGCTTTTTTTCAATTTCATCAATATTCTTTCCCTGCCTTCCTATGATTTTAGCAATATTGTTTTCAGGAACATATACAACACATTTGTTCTCTGATACAACATCAACTTTAACCTCTTCAGAATAATGCCTGAATGCATCTTTTATTGTTTTTTCAGCAAGCTTATTTGCAGGGGTTTTATGGTTGGATATAACCGGGACAACAACTGTCTCCTCGCCATAAGAGTAAAGCTCATACTCTAATTTGTTGGTCTCAAAGTCATTCACAATAACAATAGGTCTTGCCAAATCAGCTTCTGTCATTCCTGTAGGCACCTTGACAACCATTTTCAGGCTTAAGACCTTGTCAACAAAACCATCTTTTATGAATATTACGGTGTCTATAACCTGGGGTATAACCCCTAGTTCAATTCTTCCAACAAAGCGCTGGATTGCATCTATCGGATTGGTTGCATGGACAACTCCTGCAAGTCCAATTCCGGATAATCTTAAATCCGCAAAAAGCTGGAAATCAGAAGTATTTCTCATCTCGTCAAAGATTGTGTAGTCTGGCCTTGACAAAAGCAGAACATCATGGACTTCCTGGGCACTTCCGTGAGAAATTGCATACTGTGTTATATTATCCGGCAACACTAAATCACGGGGCGCTTCTATTGTTTTCACAATCTTTTCCTTTGCTGAATAAAACATTGCAAGTGCCTGTGCAAATGTTGACTTTCCCATTCCCGGCGAGCCGGCAATTAAAATTCCCTCTGCTTGATTTTCAATCCTCTGCTTCAGTTTTTCAGATAATTTGTAATCTTCCAATGAAAGTGTCTTGACAGGCCTGACAGCTGTTATCTCCCAGCCGTCTGAAAATGGCGGCTTTGTTATTACAATCCTGAACTTTCCAATCTGAGCTATTGTTGAGCCAGCCCTTTCTATCTCTATAAAAGCATCTTTTGCCATGCTTGATTCCTCAATTATCTCATGGCTTATATCCTTTATATTATCTCTTGTGAGTTTTGTATCTTCAACAGCAATAAATTTCCATTTTCCAGGAGTTCCTTTTTTTGCATATGGAACAACATTTTCCCTGAGATGAACACTCATTGTTGTTTCATCAAAGAATTTCTCAAGTTTTAGCTTTTTGAAAAGCTTTTTTATCTCAATGAATATAACATGAATTCCTTTTGCCTCTGCAATCATTGCCTGGGTTTTGTCAGAGGTCATTAAGCTTGCACTTTCATTATAAGCAAGCTCTCTTATCAATGAGTCAATCTCTCCAAGGCGCGCATATTTTATTTCGTAAGCATTGGGCCTTTTTCCAGAGAACTCAAGATTAAATCCAAGTTTTTCTGAAAGCTCTCTTATCTTGTTTATTTCCTCAAGGCCAAGCACTCCTGTTTCCTTGTTCTGGTTTGCCTGGTGCTCAAGCTCTGCAAGAACTGCCTCATGTATTATAACTGACTTGGGAACTATTTCTTTTTTCTCTATCTTTGAAGATACAAGGCCCTCTATTATAACAGATGTGTCTGGAACAAGCTTCTCAACATTATTAATTGTTTTTTTCTTCATATTCATAGTAAGAACAAGTTTAAGTTATTTAAAGGTTTTGTTAGTTGGAAATAATCAGGTGGCTTTTTAATTATCCTCTCTGATAAACACTTTTAATATATCCTTGGCTGTATTGTTTAAGTTTTTTTCTTACTTTGTTATGTACTTCTTCTGCAGATTCATCTGTCAAGATTTCCAATGCATCATCTAACTTGGAAATAGCATAAATATGGAATCTTTCTTTTTTTACATCATCTATTAGCTCCTTGTCAAGCATCAAGCTCTGCTCATTTGCCTTTGGTATTATTACTCCCTGGTCTCCTGTTAGGCCCTGCTCCTTACATAATCTGTAAAAGCCCTCAATTTTTTCATTTATTCCTCCTACTGCCTGCGAATCCCCTCTCTGATTCATGCTTCCTGTTACTGCAATATTTTGCTTTATAGAAATATTAGAAAATGAGCTCAGATATGCTACTGCTGTTGTTATGCTTGCAGAATCCCCTTCCAGCAGATTATAAAGCTGATTAAAGTCAAGTCCTGCCTCATAAAATTGAGGGGCATCTTGCTCATACTTCTGCTTGAAATAACGAATAATCACTTCATGACTCTTTGTAAAAACCTCTCCGCTCAGCTTTGATTCCTTTGTTATGCTGATTAAACCCTTATTGCCTGCTGAGGCAGTTGCCTCTAGGCGGGCAGGAAAACCAAAAAACTCTGTTTTAAATGGGTCAGGATAAACAACCAAACCATTAACATAACCAATCTCTTTATCTTTTGTATGCAAGACAATTGTTCCATCTTTTACTTTTTCAGCATAGTCTATCTGTTCTTTTAAGGCAAGCTTTCTTATATCAGCTGCAGCCTGTTCAACATGTTTTTTTCTTACAATATTGTCTTTATCATCCACTGCTTTCAAGCCAGCCCTTTGTACAATATCTTTCATAGGATCTAAGATATTTGTTAAATATTTTTCCTTGTTTGCATTTCCAAACCTTGTTGTAAATCTTGCTCCCTCCTCTATTATAGCAGCAACACTATCTGGTGCAAAGTGAGGAATTTTTTCCTTATTGTCTGGATTTTTGTTATAATTATTAACTTCATGGGCAATGAAGTTGGCGTATGCTATATGGTTTTCCTTTATGTTAAGCATGTTTGTATCAAAAAGAATTTTATGTTTGAACCTGCGGGACATCTTTGGTGATGTGTATTGCCTTATGTCCACATTTGCACATCCAATTATTATGCAACCTGCTAGTACAGGCTCTGTTTCTATTCCTGCAGATGTACCACCACTAACAAGGCCATGTCCTCCACCTATTCTTACTTTTTTTTCTTCAAGTGCTGTTAATAAATAATCACTCAGAACAGAATTTTTGAAGATAGTTATTAATTCATCAGTTATTAATATTCCTCCATTTGCCTTTGGAAGTTTCCCTGCCTTTACCCTCATATGCGGTTTATGACCCCCTAAACCATAAGGGTCATGCTCTACATCTCCTATCAGGTTTTGTATAGTAGGATTCTCGATGAACTGAACAGGCAATCCCTTTGTCTCATTGTTATTTACTATCATATTTAATTTATATTTTTCTAATTGCTTTTCCTCTTCTTCTTCCTGTCTTGGCATGACAATTCCCATTATAGGAAAATTCTTTTTTGGGGGATTTTCTTTTATATCCTGCACTATTTTCTCAAGAAGTTTCTTAACCTTTGGATATTCCCTGTATTTTTCTATTAATTGCTCTGGCCTTTCTTGTTTTGATATGCTATCTAATCTTTTTATTTCTGATTCTGTTATGTTAATGTATATTCCCAGTATTTCTTCTGCTTGCTCTTTGCTGATTGTTTTTATCTGAGGAAAAGGTGAAAAGGGCCTATCAAAAAAGTGTTCTAGCGGATCTTCCATGCCCCCTTCATATACTTTTGTTTTAATTTCATAGTATTTTTGGCTGCTACTTCTCACTTTTTCAAGATCTTTGTATATACTATCCCTTCTTTTTTCAAACTCTTTTCTCTCTTTTTTAATTTCTTCTATTTCTCTTGCAGTTAATTCTTCTCTTGGAATGCTCCCTTTTTTTATATCATTTACAAGTTTATTCAAATCGTTTCTTAATTCAGTTCCCTTAGGTGTTGGAAGGGCTAATGCAAGAGGCTCAAAGCTATCTTCAAAATTGTGTGCAAGCAACTGATCCTGCAAAACAATTTTCTCTCTTTGTGTGATTTCATTGCTGTACTGCTCTGCCAGCTTATTTGCAAGTAGGGATTTTCCGCATCCTGACGGCCCTACAAGAATTGCATTCTGTCCTAATCTTATTGCATCTTTTAGCTGCTTTTTGGCAGTTTCCTGCCCTTTTATAATATCCTCTAATTTTTCTGGCTCTTTCAGTTCAGCTGTGGTTTTGAATCTAAATTCAGAAGGATCACAATTCCACCCCATTTTCTCCGGGCTGACTTTATATTTTAATATATCTACCATTTTTTTAACTATAATCTGTTTTTCTCTGCTTTTTTTGAAGGAATAACAAAAATTATATTGCTTCTAGTTTAACCCTCTTCTTAAAATCCTTGTTGCTTTCAACCCTGCTTATTTCAAAAACAATCTTTACTATTGCAGCTATTGAAAAGAACATAACAATAAGGTTTTCTATTCCATTTGGCATGCCAAGGTCAAATATCAGGGTTCCATTCTTAAATTGGGCATATGCTGCAAAAAAAACAGCTACAAATACAAGCAGCAAAATAACTAATGTCTTTATTGTTCTTTTTCTATAATAATTCATTTTCCAAGCCTCATTTAAGGTAAATATTGTGCTGTTTTCTTCTGTGATACATGAAATTATCTTCAGTGTCTTCTATTGAGTCCTTAATAAATTCAGTTATCTCAGCTATCTTTGAGCTCATCTCATCTGCATAATAAACAACAACTGCTTCTGGGAACATGGGCTGTTTAGGTGAGCCATACTCTGTTTTTCCATGGTGGCTGACTATTATATGAAGCAGTTTATTTTTTAACTCTTTTTTAAAGCCAATTTTATCCATTTCATTTGAAACAAAGATAGTGCTCAAGACAATGTGGCCAACCAGCTGGCCTGAATCAGAGCCCTTAATCCTTGAGGTTACTTCAAGCTCATCTAACTTTCCGATATCATGTAGTAATGCCCCTGCAATCAAGAGGTCTTTGTCTAACCCAGTAAATAATTTTAAGCTTAGCATAGAATATTTTAAGACCTCTAAAGTATGCTCCAACAATCCGCCTATCCAGTTATGGTGTATTTCAATTGCGCCCGGATGTGTCTTGAATTTTGCTTCCATGGCAGGCTCATTGAATATATTTTCCAATAATTTTTTTATATCCTGGTTTTTAACATCGTCAATAGCTGAGTTTAGTTCAGAATACATATCATCAATGTCTTTTCTTGCTGGCTTGATGAAATCAGCCTTATCATATTCATCTTCTTTTAATGGCTCAATTATGAATGGCTCATTTGTTGTTAACTGAAGCTTATTATTATAAACAGAAACCTTACCCTGCACATGAACAACAGAATCTGCTTTTATTGAGTCATAAAGTGCCCTTACTTTTTTCTCATCCTGGCTGCCCCAATACCTGTAATCAAGGGTTTTGCCGCTATTATCAGACAAGATTAGCTGGAAAAAGAATCCCTTTGCATAGGCTGATAAGGCTTTCTTTATCTTTACAACAAAGACATCATCTACCTTGTCGCCGTCATTTAAGGCTGAGATTGGCTGTTTCTTCTTATATTTGATTTTAATACCCCCAATCCTGCTATAATCTCTATTTTTATAAAGCTTTCTTTTTATTGGTTTAAATAAGTTTTCCGAAAGTTTATTAAATAATGTTTTTGTAATATTTATTATGAAACCAAAGATAATAAGGTCAAATGAGTTAAAAGAGAATGATTACGGAGCAACAAAAGTAACTGATATTTTAAATACAAAAGAATTTCCAAAGTTTAATATTGCAAAGGTTAGAAAAGCTGGGGATGATATAAAACTTGGATTTGATACAGAAAGTGACGTTGCTTATTATGTTCTAGAGGGCGAGGGCGATTGTGTAATAAACAACAAAAAATATCATGTTAAAAAAGGGGATTGTTTGTTTTATCCTAAAGGAACTAAATACAAGCACTTAAAGGGGCTTACACTTCTGGCAATTGCCTCTCCACCATTTGACCGCAAGAAAAGGATTTATGTTGAATGATAGAAAGGTATGTTGTTTAACAAATAGAATATTAAAAAATTAAAATAGTTTAGGTAAATAACAGGGTAAAGTTGCTTTTATTGTATTAATTAATTCTTTAATTTCATAAGGTTTATCCAAATTTTTATCAGCTAATACAGGAACTGCCGCTGCAAGACCTGCGACTAATTCTACTAAAGTTATTTGTGCTGCTAATTTTGTTTTAGGCAAAAATTCTCCAGTTATTGATTTTTTAATAAAACTAGCAACTGTATATACAGGTGCAATAGATAATGCTCCTAAAAAATATTGTGCAGTTGTTAAAGTTGTTAAATCAGCCATTTTAATCCCCCAAAATCTATTTTCTACAGTAGAGAAGTAAAAGCATATATTTAAACTTTTCCTTTAACAAAAATTCATGAAGAAAAATTCTTTAATTTGGCCTGTTTATCCTGCTTTGTTTCACTGGCCTCTTTGCTGTTTTTATTCCAGTTGCTGTAATACTGCAGTTTCTTCTCTTTTTTTATATTAAACTTTTTCTTGTTCTTTTTTCTAAGCTCCTCTTCCTGCATTTCATCAAGGGCTTTCTCAAGCTTTGTTTTCATTTTTCTTTTTTAGCTTTTGGATTTTTTCTTTTCTTACCTAAATTTTCTTTAGTTTTTTCCTTGGGCTTCTTCTCTTTCTCTTTTTTTTCTTCTTTTTTTAAATGTTTTTTGCTCTCATTAGTTTCCTCTTTTAGTTCCTGCTGGTCTGCACTCTCTTCTTTAGACTCTTTTTCTTCTGGTTTTGCCTCTTTATTCTCCTCTTCGCCTTTTTTAACCTCGTCAATGTAATTCATCTGCAGCTCAAAAACAGCATCATTGATCATTTTTTCTTCATCAGGCGTCAAATTATTTTTTGTTTTTTCCTTAATCATGTTCAGCATGTCAATAGTGTATTTTGCCTCATTTAAGTCTCTGTCAATATTGCCTGTCAAGGGATTTGCTATCTTTCCAAGCTGTATTATTGCACTGGTTTTCAAGCTAAAAATCAGCTGAACAAACTGGATTTCATAAAGCTTTTTTTCATCTATATTTTCCATTTTTTACCTCCTGTTTTTTAGAAACATAAAGTCTGTAGCCGCCTCTTTTTGTTTTTTCTTCCATATTTCCAAAAACTTCAAGCATTTTCTCGCCAAGCATTTTTCCTCCCTTACGATGTTTGGCAATCAATTGCAATAATCCCTCTTTTTCCAAGTGCTCTTTTGATTCTTCAATAATCCTAAAGCAGAGTTTTCTTCCAGCTGTCATTGGCGGATTAACGATTATTGTGTTAAATTTTTCTTTTACAGCTGAATAAAGGTTGCTATATTTTACTTCAGCATTCTCTGTATTATTAAGTTCAAGGTTCATTTTTGCCAGCTTTAATGCCCTTTTATTTACATCAACCATTAAAATAATTGTTCTTGGAAATCTCTTTGCTATAACAACACCAACAACACCATAACCACATCCAAGGTCTAAAACTTTCCATCCATCTTTTATAATACAATTTTCAACAAGAACTATTGTTCCATTATCTACTTTTTTCTTTGAAAAAACACCTGAGCCAGAGTAAAACTCAAACATTTTTCCACTTAAAACAGCTTTTATTTTCTCAAGCCTTAAGGGGTTTGTCTGCTCTTCTGAATAATAGTGTGGCATAAAAAGAATATTATTAAATGTGCTTTTAAAAGTTTCTATTAAGGCATTACTCCAAGAAGGCCAAATGTAACCCTATCTGCTGCTTTTACAATATCCCATTCCTCTGTTCCCTGTATAATAACACAATTTTGATCAGAATAGGCTGCTGTGGTATTTCCTAGTTTGAACCATATAACTCCTGTTCCATTAACAGCATCCTTGCATGTCTTAACAAGGGTTTCATTATCATCGCTTTCCGTAAGGGCAGCCTGGGAAGGTATGTTAAGTAGTCCATAGCGTGTTCCAATTATCCTGCCCAGCTCAGTAATGGCTAAAACAGACACAGAGCTAAGATTGCCAGACACTGTAAAGTAAATTCCTTTTGAACCTACAATTTTTTCATATATTCCTGGCTCAACATTGATGTGCTCAAGCTCATTCGGTGAATATCTTGTTGTTATTCTAAAAAGTGTATTGTCCAACTGTATTTCTGTAAGCCAGAGGCTTGATACTTTTGTAAATTTAAATCCATTATACACATAGCTTTCCTCAGCTGGAGTTGGATGATAAAAATATTTTATGCTGAAGAACAAAATAAGAAGGCCAATAATCATTATGAGGATTAGCATAATGTTTTTAGTGCTGCTTTTATCAGATCCTTCATGTATCTCTTCTGATCCCAGGCTTTTGTTAATATCTTTCTTGGACTCCTCTTTTTCCACCATCAAAATCACTCCATTACGCCAAATAATGAATAAAATAATCTTTCTTTAAGAGCAGTGAAATCCTCTCCTGGCCTTATTTCACAGATAATACAGTTATTATCAAGATAAAATCCTGTTTGGTTTGAATCCTTAAAATAAATCACTGGCAATGAAATTGTTGCATTATCACAGCTAATTATTGGTAGATTAAAAGTATTATTTGCTGTAAGCCCGTTGTCAGCATAAATCTGAAAATATTGCCAGAATATTTCCTTTAATAATGCAATGTCTTCTCTGTATCGATTTTCAGGGTCATGGGTAAAATAAACCATGTTTGTGGTTTTTATCCTGTCAATGATTTCACTGCTCAAATTAATGCTTTCAAGATCTGCTGGGAAATAATGAAAACCAATCTGCCTTCCATTGATTTTGGTATACCATATCTGATCTTCTCCCATTGAAAATGAGAAATCACCATACTTTTCCTTTGTGTCGCCCTTAAAAACATAGCCAATGGTGCTGGTTAACATAAGAATTGCAATGAAGATGATTAGCCAAATCCCTGTTTTGCTCTTTTTCTCGTGCTTTTTCCTCATTTTGCATCAGAGAATTAATCTTGGTATTTATATCTTTTTGTTTAAAGAATTTTCGAAAGGTTTATATTTGAAGGCTTTTTCATAAAAATATTTAAGGGGTGATGATATTGGTTAGGAAAATGATTAAAACAAAAGAGCATTCTATGAAAAATGAAGAAATCAAAGTTAAACCATTTAAAAAAAATAAATCAAAAAATAACTTGATTATTATAGCTGTAATTGGGGCAGTTGTTATATGTGCATTTGTTTTATACTTTATATCCTTTAATAAGGCTCCTTCTAAGGATATTGCAGCAATTGTGAATGGAGAATCAATTACATTACAGGATATTAATGAGCAATATGGGCGTGTTCCGGAAGAATATAAGCAGTTTATAACAAAAGAAATGCTCTTAAATCAGTCTATTAATGAATTATTGCTTTTGCAGGAAGCCAAAAAGCAGGGAATATCTGTAACTGCAGAAGAATTATCAGAAGTCATGGATAATTTAATAATACAATCTGGGCTTTCAAAAGAGGAGTTCGATAAAACCCTTGAGGAACAAAACCTAACAATGGGGTTTGTAGAAGATTATTATAAAAAACAGATGGTAATAAACAAGCTGTTGAACAAAACTGTTATTTCTAAAATAATTGTCAGCGTTTCTGAAATCAAGGAATATTATAACAATAATGAGAATGAATTCATTACTCCAGAACAGGTTAGGGCAAGGCATATCCTGGTTAACTCAAGTGAGGAAGCAGAAAGTATCTTAAAAGAGTTGAAAGATGGAGCTGATTTCATTGATCTGGCAAAGGAAAAATCAATATGCCCAAGTGCATCAGAGGGCGGAGATTTAGGATATTTTTCAAAGGGTCAGATGGTAAAGGAATTTGAGGATGCTGCATTTGCACTGGAGGTTGGAGAATTATCTCCTGTTGTTGAAACACAATATGGGTACCATATCATCAAGTTACTGGACAAAACTCCAGAAACACTAAAGAGTCTGGAAGAAGCAATGGGAGAAATAGAAGTAATATTAAAACAGGAAAAACAGAATGAAGAAATTATAAATTATCTAGAGGGGTTAATAGAAAGTGCAGATATCAAAATTCTTGGAGGAAAAGAGATATCTCCTACCTCAGAAATAGCACCCATAACAGCAAGTGCAGTTGATGATGAGTGTATCACAAAATATGATATACCAAAGAATACTGTAATTTTTGTTTATTCTGAATCATGCTCACATTGTGCAAAGATGAAGCCTTTGGTTAAAGAATTAGAAGGAGAAGGTTATAATTTTTACTGGGCTGGAGGTAGTGATTCAAATGCATATGAGATGTTAAATGAGTGTTTCACAGATATAATGACAGGATATGTCCCGCAGTTTATCTGCCCAGATGGAGTAGAGTATACAGGCGAAATGTCGATTGAAGACCTTAAAGCTTTTGCAGACAAATGCAGGGCATAAAAGGGGTGTTAAAATGGATTTAAAAAATAAAGTGAAAAAAGGGGATTTTGTGGTTAAGGTAAAAAAGAAAAATTTATTGATTATACTTGCTGTGATAGCCATAATAGCAATTGTTTTCACAGTTAAGCCTTATCTGCAAAAAAATAAGATTTCAATAGCTGATTCATCAGACATAATTGTGCTTAATGACCTTAGATGCAAGGAATGTGATGTTGCAAGTGTTATCACCCAATTAAAAAGTGTATTCCCTGATTTTGTTGTTGGCGAGATAGACTATATGGATGAAGAAGGCAAAAAGATATATGGTGAATCGGATTTGACTGTTCTTCCGGCAATATTATTTAAGGATAATGTAAAAGATAATGCCAATTATACCCAGGTTGAGAACTATCTTGAGCAGAAAGGAGATTTCCTGTCATTAAGGATTGGAGCAAGCTTTGACCCTGCAGGGGAAGTATGCGACAATGAAATTGATGATAATGACAATGGCAAAACAGACTGTGAAGATGAATCATGCAAGACCAACCCAGCATGTATGGAAACAATCTGCAATGATGGAAAGGATGATGATGGCGATGGCCTTGTTGATTGTGATGACCCTGATTGCGAAAAAAGCTGGCAGTGCATGCCTAAAACAGATAAGCCAGAAGTAGAATTATTTGTCATGTCATACTGCCCATATGGAACACAGATTGAAAAAGGAATGCTTCCTGCTGCAAGATTATTGGGAGATAAAATTGATTTCAGTGTAAAATTTGTTTATTATGCAATGCATGGAGAGAAAGAAGTAAATGAGCAGACCTTGCAGTACTGCATACAAAAGGAATACAATAACAAATACCTTGATTATCTTGAGTGTTTCCTTGAGGAAGGGGACACAGAAGGATGCCTCGAGGAAGTCAGCCTGACAGGAAAGCTTAACAGCTGCATAGAAAATACAGACAAGGAGTTCAAGATAACTGAAAAACTGAATGATGAAAGCACATGGCTGGGAAGCTATCCTCCGTTTGATATTGACAAAGAGCTTAATGAAGAGTATGGAGTAAGCGGCTCTCCGACATTAATCATAAATGGGGTTAAGGCAAGCGTAAGCAGGGATCCTGCAAGCCTGCTTGATGCAATATGCACTGGCTTTAAGGTTAAGCCAGCTGAATGCAGTGAAGAACTTTCATCAGAGAATCCATCGGCAGGGTTTGGATTTTCAGAAACAGCAGCATCAACCTCAAGCGGCTCCTGCGGATAAGCAAATATTTTTTTAATTTTATTTTTTTTAATATTTTTTAGTTTTAGGCACTTATTTTTCAAGCCAGTTACTATTAGAAACATATGCAATATTGCTGTTAGTTTCCTTTTCTTACGAAATGGGAAAAGTTCGAACGTAGTGAGAAAGTTAAGGCACAAGAACAAACTAAACGTTAAGGATATAATCTTTTGAATACTTCAATTGCTGTTTGAGTGTGAAATTCACTTCCTAATGTTTTATAGAATACTTTTCCATCTTGATATGTGACTGAATTTACTTTTTCAAAAAATTGACCAGATAATGCTTCAACTGAAACAGGAATACTAATTAAAATGTTTGCATAACATTTACGTGATAGAACATCTTGACGTACTTTTTCACTAGATTTTACATTATTCATGAGAAATAAAGCCACTTCAGCTATATTTGTTCTATCTATTGTTGGTATTGCACTATCAGACATAAGATTGGAGTAATAAAGATAATATTTAAATGTTTGTTTTGAGCATTAATTGAAACTAATAAAAATTAATTAAAAAAACAAAAAATTAAATAAAAACTTACAAGTCACTGCTTGTAAGAATAATTATTCTTGTATCACTTGGCTTTATCTTTGAGTCCATTGCAACTACATATTTAATAGTTGTTTTTTCTGCTATTCTAACTAAATCACGGTCTATTGACCCATCAAAAACAATTGCATGGACACCTGACTTAAGGCTTTTGATAGTTGTCTGCAGTTCTGTTATTGGCACTTTTCCGAGAATATTAAGTTTTGTGTCAAGAACATAAGCACCCCTAGTTCCAATAAGATCTTCGAGCATATCTTTAAAGACCTTTTTTTCCTCTACAGATATTTTCACTTGCTTTGAAGGTTCAGGTTTTCTGATTTGCTCAGGCCTCCTGTTTTGTTCAGGCCTCCTGTTTTGCTCAAACCTTTTTGGGGCAAATCTTGGCCTCTGTTCTGACTGCATTTTTGGTTTTTCTGATTCTGTATTGCCATTATTTTCTTTTATATCAAGTTTTGCCTGCTCAACTGCAATTCTTCCCCTCAATGCCTTATGTATCTCTTTCTTTGTAATTTCTTCCACTTCCTTGCCATCTGGAGCTTTTGTAACATAGTCTATTTCTGCCATACTTGTAATTTCCTTGATTATAAGATCGCCACCGCGGTCGCCATCTACAAAAAGAGTTGATGTTTTCTTTTTGCACAAATCAATTATTGAATTTGGTACAGATGTTCCGTTCACTGCTATCACATTCTTAAAGCCATGCTTCAGCATATTCAGGACATCTGCTCTTCCTTCTACAATAATTATTTCGTCTGATTCGTCTATTGATGGTCCTGCTGGCAATCTGTCTGTTCCATATTCCTGTATTTCCATTACTCTTACAGAGTATGCTACCTCATCTGCTAACTCCTGGCTGTCTGGGATGACATTGTCTATCATTGCTTTCAAGAGAGTTTTTGCTCTTTCTATGACAAATTTTCTTTTTGAAACTCTTACATCTTCTATGTTTTGCACTTTGATCTTTGCAGTACATGGACCAATTTTCTGGATTACCTCTAATGCAGCTGCTATTATTGATGTCTCTGCCTTATCCAAGGATGAAGGGATAAGTATTGAGCCATTTGTTTTTCCTGATTTTGTTTCTAAGTTAACCTCAATTCTTCCTATTCGTCCGCTTCTCTGCAGTTCTCTTAGTTCTAAATCTGCTCCTAAAAGCCCTTCTGTCTGACCAAATATTGCTCCTATTACATCTGGTTTATCAACAATTCCTTCAATTTCTATTATTGAATGAACTATGTATTTTGATGATACCTGACTTATCTTTGCCATTTTAATTTCCTCCAATGTATACTATGTATTTTGTTCGATGTTCAAGAAGGAGTAATATTATTCATAGTACTAACTGATACTATAATTTATTAAAGTGAATAAATCTATGAACATGATGACTCCCTCTTTACTTTAATACAGAACAAGCTTTAATAGTTTTTAATTAACCTTAAACTATGTCTTTTTCCTATTTTTTCAAAAAATAACCCCTTAAATGAATGATAATAGTGAATAAAGCTCTTAGCTTGCTCTATACGGTTTTTTATGAATATTAAATGTTTTGTTGCCCGCAACACTAACTCCCAAGCTCATTGCTTGAATTTATCGTTAGCTCCATTGAGTACTCTCGTGACGGGCTGTTTTATGCAAGAGTGCCTTAAATTCATCGCATAACAAGGCGTTATGGCTTGTAAAAGGACTTTATTTGCACAAAAAATAATATAGATTTGGGCTATAAAAAGCTTTGGTTTTTTATGGTTTTAGGCTATTCTCAAGCCATTCTTAACTTTATTGCCTGGTTTTATTAAAACTACTTCTTCTTTGTTGTCTAAAACAACGCCCAATACCAGAACCTCAGAGACAAAATCTGCTATCTGCTTCGGCGGAAAGTTAACAACTGCAATTATTTGTTTGTTGATTAAATCCCCTTTTTTGTACAGCTTTGTAATCTGGGCACTTGATTTTTTTATTCCAAGCTCACCAAAATCAATAGTCAACTTGTAGGCCGGATTTCTGGCTTTAGGAAAATCCTCTATTTTAACAATAGTCCCAACACGCATGTCAACTTTCTCAAAATCCTGCCAGGTTATCATAAAAAACAAGAAAACCAATTATTATAAAAATTTAATTGTTTGATTAAATTCATAAGTTATATAAACAGATATTACAAAACACCCTGGATGGCCAAAACAACAAGAGAAAAATTCAAGACCTTTGGAAATGTATTTGACAACTTCACTGTTCGCAATCTTTTTGAGCTTTCCTCGCATGGTTTTTTTGAAGAGGGTTCTCTAAGTCCTATATCAATTGGCAAGGAATCTAATGTTTTTTCTGCCAAAGGCAAAGATGGAAAGGTTGTACTAAAAGTTTACAGGCTGGAAACATGTGACTTTAACCAAATGTATAAGTATATAAGGAATGATCCCCGGTTTCTGGGCCTGAAAAAGCAAAGGAGAAAGATTATATTTGCATGGGCGCAGAGGGAATACAGAAATCTTTTCAGGGCAAGAGAAGCCGATGTAAAAGTTCCAAAACCTATAACTTTTCTGAATAATATTCTTATTATGGAGTTCATTGGAAATAAGGAAGCTGCTCCAAAGCTTAAAGATTCTGCTCCGGCTGACCTAAAAAAATGTTATAATAAGATTAAAAAGTATATAAGAAATTTCTACAAAGCTGGTTTTGTTCATGGCGACCTTTCAGAGTTTAATATCCTTAATCTTAACGACGATCCTGTTTTAATTGACCTGTCGCATTCAATACCTGTTAAAAGCCCGGGTGCATCTGAACTGGTTGAAAGGGATGTAAAGAATATATGCAGATTCTTCATGAAACATAGAGTAAAGCTTGATTACAAAAAAGAGCTGAAAGAAATTATTTCTTGATTTTAAAAAATAAAAACTTCATTGCATTGCTGCAATGAAGAAAAAATTTTGCCTTCAATTCTTAAAGATTGGGGGTGATTAAAAATGAAGGCAAAGAAAACAACACCTAAAAGGTGATCATTATTGCACTATCTCAATGCCAAGCTCATCATTGATTTCTTTCATCTCAACAGTTGTTTCTTCTCTTTCACGTGCTTTTCCAAGTATCCACGGGGATTTAACGCCTGTCATAATTGTCATAACAGTGAGTTTTCCTTTCATTTCCTCGCTTATTCTTGCTCCCCAGATGACATTTGCATCCTGGTCCATTGATTCTGTTACAAGCTCTCCTACTCTTGTAACCTCATCAAGGGTCATGTCAGGGCCTCCTGATATGTGGATTAATACACCTGTAGCACCCTTGTAACTTATGTCTAATAAGGGATTATTTAATGCACCATGCACTGCTTCTTCAACCCTGTTGTTTGTGCCAGAAGAGCCAACACCTATTGCTGCAACATCTCCATTTGTCATGATTGCCTTTACATCAGCATAGTCAAGGTTAACCAGTGAAGGAAGGGCTATTGTCTCAACAATCCCTTTTATCATTGTTGAAATCAATTCATTTGCAACTGCAAAGGCCTGCTTAACTGGAAGGTTCCCTGCAATTTCAACTAAGCGGTTGTTATCAATAACTATTACAGTATCAGACACCTCTCTTAATTGCTGCAAACCAAACTCTGCTTTATCAACTCTTGCTCTTTCTATCTTAAATGGCATTGTTACTGTGCCTATTACAATTGAACCTAATTCCTTAGCAACCTTCGCAATTACTGGTGCAGAACCTGTTCCTGTTCCTCCACCCATTCCTGCACATATAAAAGCCATATCAACACCTTTAAGTGAGTCTTTTATATCCTGAATGGACTCTCTTGCTGCTTCTGCTCCTTTCTCAGGATAGCCGCCACATCCAAGTCCTTTTGTAATATCCTTGCCAATCAAAATTTTTCTATCTGCTTCTGAAATATCAAGATGTTGCTGGTCTGTGTTAGCAGCTATTATCTCAGCCCCTTTGATGCCCTTCCTATACAGCCATGAAACCATATTATTTCCTGCTCCGCCAGCACCAAACACTTTTATGTTTGCCTGTTTTACTTCTATTCCCTGAAATTCGTTTTTTGCTTTGTTTTTTAATGCATTCTCTACAATAAAGTCCATTTTTCCAAAACCCCCTTTTTCATTTTGTTTACATACCTCTAAAAACATATACTGCAATATAAATATTTCAATACAATAATATTTATATCATAGTTCTGCTTTTACTTTCTTAGAAAAAGTTTAGTTAGTTGCGCCAAAAACTGATTAAATAAAATTTAGGTTTTAAAACTCAGTAAAACTTGATTAAAAGAATAGTTAGTTATTAACTTGCGCCAACAAGTTGAGTTATATTTATATTAATAAACTAACTTATATATAAATACTTCTACTCTAATAAATATATTTTCTAAAAGCTATGCTTTATTTCTCATGGAAAATTAAAAAGATTTTTATATTGATTAAGGTTGTTTTCTGTTATGCTACTATACTTTATCGGGATTGGACTTTACGACGAGAAAGATGTTTCCTTAAGAGCTTTGGAAACAATTAAAAAATGTAATATTATTTATTTGGAAAATTATACAAGCATTTTATCATGCAGTGTAAAGAAACTTGAAAAGCTTTATGGAAAAAAAATAATTCTCGCTTCTCGTGAATTAGTCGAGAAAAAGGCAGAAGAAACAATATTAAAGCATGCTCTTGAAAAAGATGTTGCTTTTCTTGTTGTAGGTGATCCTATGTCTGCTACAACTCATATTGACCTAAGATTAAGGGCAGAGAAAGCAGGCATTGAATGTGTTATTATACATAATACATCTGTATTTTC
>Ga0210018_1000076_pt1 | contig 40844 bp, 41 predicted proteins | sample CryGeyCG2014_010_2_FD_183967 | JGI IMG/M metagenome (GOLD analysis project Ga0210018, IMG submission 183967) | Groundwater microbial communities from aquifer - Crystal Geyser CG09_land_8/20/14_0.10 (SPAdes) (version 2) | ecosystem: Environmental > Aquatic > Deep subsurface > Groundwater | place...
AATCCCCCCCTTTTCTTTAATTAAGGAGACAATTTTTTTCTGAAATTCTTTGATTTCTTCTTCTGATAAGTCAGGCGATATTAAATATGTCAATTCGTAAAGTTTCATCTTAAAATTATATCTTGAATTCTATTACATCTCCGTCTTGGACTACATAATCTCGGCCTACTGTTTTTAGCCAGCCAAACTCTCTGGTCTTTGCCCAACTTCCAACTTCTAATAGTTTTTGCCAGGGGATTACTTCTGCCCGGATAAATTTTTCTTCAAAATCAGAATGGACAACCCCGCCAGCCTGAGGCACTTTTAATTCTCTCTTTAAGGTCCAGGCCCTTGTTTCTTTTCCTCCGGCTACGGTATAAAAAGTAATTAAATCAAGGATATTGTAGCAAGCTAAAATTAACTGGTCAAGCTGTGATTTTAAACCAAGTTCTTTTTCTTCTGCTTCCGAAAGTTCAGCTATTTCTCCTTCTTCTTTTAAGTTCACCGCCAAAAAATGTTTCAGTCCTGTAAGGTCCGACCTTACAAATTTGGTGTTGATATTTAAAACGTAGAAAATGGGTTTTTGAGTTAAAAATTGATATTCCTTAATTTCTAATTTTTCTTCCTCAGTTAGATTGATTTCTGAAATTGATTTTTCCTGAGATACCTCCTCTTTTATTTTTTTAAGTAAATCGTATTTCTTAATTATCTTTTTATCCTTTGATTTAATATCATTTTCTAACTTTTTCATTAAATTTTCTAATATCTCTAAATCTTTCATTAAGAGTTCTGTTTTAACAATTTCAATTTCTTTTTCCGGATTAATTTGGCCTAAAACATTCTCAACTTTCGAATCTTCAAAACATCTTACCGTTTCCAAAATAGCATCACAATTTCGGATATGAGCCAAAAATTGATTGCCTAAACCTTCACCCTTGTGAGCTCCTTTAACTAAGCCGGCAATATCAATAAATTCAATAATTGTCGGGGTAACTTTTTCAGGTTTAATAATTTCTGCAATTTTCTCAAGTCTTTCATCGGGAACAGTAACCACCCCAACATTTGGATGAATGGTAGTAAAAGGATAGGCAGCAATCTCAACTGGCTTTTTCGTCAAAGCCTTAAATAGTGTTGACTTTCCTACATTGGGTAAGCCAACTATACCTACTGAAAATGACATATTGATATGATACCCCGTTAGAAATTAAGTGTCAATTACAATAAAAAGAGATATCGCTCGCAAAATTTCTAACGGGGTGATATAATATATTTAGACGAAGAGGACTTCGTCCTCTTCTTCACCTTCGCTTTTATAAATAAAAGCTCGGTATATGAAAATCAACCCTTACATCTTCCGTGGTTATGATATTCGGGGAATAGTCGATAAAGATTTAAACCCAGAAATTATACAGTGTATAGGAAAAGCATTCGGTACTTTTTTAAAAAGGAACGGCATCAAAAAAGCTGTGGTATCTTATGATTGTCGTATCAATAGTTTTCAATATACTGAAGCTATTAGTAAAGGATTGAATTGGGCTGGTATCGATATAATCAATATTGGGATGGAACTTATAGGAACTTTTTACTGGTCACAATATTATTTGAATTGTAAAGGAGGCGTTTATGTTACCGGTTCTCATAATCCAGCTGAATATAATGGCCTTAAATTAGCTAATGGTTTTTCCGAAACATTGGTCTCCGATGGCATTCAAGAATTAAGACGAATAGTAGAAGAGGAAGATTTTGAAGAGGCAGAAGAAATAGGTAAAATTGAAAAACAAGATATTCGTAAGGCATATTTCGTTGATTTATTAAAAAGATTGCCGCTCAAAAAGAAATTTAAGGTAGTCGTTGACCCGAGCTGTTCGACGGCAGGAGTTATTGTTCCTGATTTGCTGAGGCAAGCTGGGTGCGAAGTCGTTGAAAGTAATTGTGAATTAAACTCATCTTTTCCTTTAGGCGTGCCTGACCCAACCAGTGTTTCCGTTGCTCAACGTTTAAGAAACAAAGTACTGCGAGAGAAAGCCGATGTTGGTTTTTCTTATGATGCTGACGGCGACCGTATAGGAATAGTTGATAACAAAGGAAATATTATTTGGAATGATGTTTTGTTAGCACTTTTTGCAATAGATGTTTTAAGTGAGCACCCAGGAGCAACTATTATGTATAACACTCTTTGTTCAAAAGTTGTTGAGGAAACAATTTTAAAATACGGTGGAAAACCTTTTATGTGGCGAACAGGCCATTCATTTTTAAAGAAAAAAAATCAAGAAGTTAAAGGGGCTTTTATTGGAGAATTATCAGGACATTTTTTCTTTTCAGCTGATTTTTATAATCATGATGACTCGCTTTATTCAACTTTACGTTTATTAAGGTATTTAGAAAAAACTAATCAGTCGCTTTCATTAGCTATTAATTCGCTTCCTAAATATATATCAAGTCCAGAAATAAAAATATATTGCGCTGATGATAAAAAAGTAGAATTAATGAGTAAAATTAGCCCCATACTTAAAAAAGATTTTCCCCAGGCAAAAGTTATTGATGATGAACGGGCTGGTGATGGAGTTCGGCTTGATTTGCCTGATGAAATGTTTGTTATTCGTTATTCTCAAAATGCTCCTTACCTGACGATTAAATTTGAAGCTAAGATAAAAGAGCAATATAAATTTTTAAGGGATTATATAAAAAAATTGCTCCTTAATTATAAGGAGATAAATTGGAATTCAGATATAAATTTAAACCTCGAAGTATTTAAAGGGTAAAATTTAAATCAGGCCCATTTTTTTCTTGACTTCGGTCATTGTGGATTGGACAATGATTTGAGCTCTTTTTCTGCCTTGCTCTAAAATCTCTTTAACATAAACTTCTCTGGTAAGAAGTTCTTTTCTTTTTCGTTGGAGGGGCTCGAGAGAGTTAATTAGTAAATCAGCCAGAGATTTTTTGAATTCGGCATAGCCCTTGCCTTTAAATTTTTTCTCAAGTTCTTTAATTCCCTGTCCTGAAAATAGAGAATAAATGGTTAAGAGATTTGATATCCCTGGTTTTTTATTTTCGTCATATTTAATTTGCTTTCCGGCGTCAGTAACCGCCGACATTATTTTCTTTTTAATTTCCTCTGGTTCTTCAAATAAATCAATACATCCTCGCGACTCATCGGTTTTTGACATTTTCTTTTTAGGATTTTGTAAAGACATAATTTTTTGACCAGTTTTTGGAAGTAAGACCTTCGGTTCTTTAAAAACTTTCCCAAAATTTTTATTAAATCTCCGGGCAATTTCTCTGGTCAACTCAACATGTTGTTGCTGGTCTTTACCTACTGGAACAAAATCGGTTTGGTAAAGCAAAATGTCAGCTGCCATTAGTAGGGGATAATTTAAAAGACCAGCGTTCACATACTCTGGATGCTTTTTTGCTTTTTCTTTGAATTGAGTCATCCGTTGGAGCTCTCCCAAAGGAATCATTGTTCCCAATAACCAGGCAAGTTCTGAATGCTCTTTTATTTGAGATTGAACAAAGAGAATACATTTTTCCGGATTTAGACCAGCAGCCAAATAAGCAATAGCCAAATCTAAAATATTCTTTTGTAACCCCTCAGTTTTATAAGGAGTGGTAATAGCATGAAGGTCAACAATACAAAAAATACACTCATCTTCTTCTTGGAGTTCAATCCATTGTTTTATCGCTCCTAAATAATTTCCAATATGTAATTCTCCAGTTGGTCTAATACCGCTAAAAACCCTCATACTAAATAATTTTTAATTTCAAATTTTAAAACAATTTTTTAATTTTAAATTGTTTTTAAATTAAAAATTTGGAATTTTATTAAACCTCGATTACAACCGGTAATACCATAGGTCGTCTTTGGGTTTTAGAAAATAGAAATTGGCCAATTTTGTTTCTGATTTCATCTTTAATATAACTCCAATTGACCGCTCCGCCAGAACCTGCTGCTTCATCAACAATTTTTATTACTCTTTTTCGGGTATCTCTTAGTAATTCTTTCGATTCTCTTAAATAAACAAATCCTCTTGATATTATATCAGGAGAACCCTTGACTTTTCCAGCTATTCTATCCACCACAACAACAATTACAAACATTCCATCCCGAGATAGTTGTTGTCTATCTCTTAAAACTATTTCACCTATATCACCTATTCCCAAGCCATCCACCATTACATAATTAGCGGGTATCTTTTCTTTTGCAAGAGAAATTTGATATCCGGTTAAATTAATAATTTGGCCATTTTCGGCGACAATAATGTTTTTTTCTGGGATGCCTTGATATTTTGCAATTTCGGCTGCAGCAATTAGCATCGAATATTGGCCGTGAATGGGTAGAAAAAATTTCGGTCTCATAATTCTAATCATTTCAGCCAACTCTTCTTTTTGGGCATGGCCACCGGCATGAATATCCATCATTTTGTAATGAAAAACCCTTGTTTTTTGACGCAAAATTTCATCTTTCATAATTTGAACTGTTCTTTCATTTCCGGGAATGACTGATGATGAGAAAATTACCGTATCGCCCGGTTTTAATCTAATCAAACGATGTTCTCGATTTGAAATCCGCATTAGCACTGCTTCTGACTCTCCCTGGGCACCGGTGCATAAAATTGTAATTTTGTTGTCTGGATAATTTAGAATTTCTTTTGTTGGAATAAAAGTTCCTTTCTTAGCTTTTATATATCCAAGAGCCTTGGAAATTTCAACATTAGTTTTCATTGAATAACCTTCTAAACAAACTTTTCTTCCATATTTTTCTGAAAGAGAAACGATTTGTTGAATTCTATTTATTAAAGAGGAGAAAGTAGCGGCGATGATTCTGCCAGAAGAGTTTTCGAAAATTTTCTCTAAATTTTTTTCAATTGTTTTTTCAGAAAGCGAATGTCCTTCTTCTTCAGCTCCAGTTGAATCTTGCATTAAAAGGAGAATTTTTCTTTTGCTAAAATTGTGAAGTTTCTGAAAATTAGTTGGCAAATCATTAACCGGATTATGGTCAAATTTAAAATCTGAGGTATGTAAAATGTTGCCAATGGGAGTAGTAATAAATAAACCCAGGTTGTCAGGGATATTATGATTTTGCCTAAAAAACTCAATTCGAAAGGGGCCCAAAATAATAGTTTCATTGTCTTTAACTTCATTGATATTTAACTTTGGTTGGTTGGGAAAATCTTCTTGTCTTTTTAAAATTATTCCTCGTGTTAAGGGAGAGGCAAAAATATCTAAACTGGGATGCCAAATCTTTTGAACTAAATAAGGAACAGCCCCAATGTGATCATAGTGGCCGTGAGTGAAAACTAACCCCAAAATATTTTTTTGCTTCCCTTTCAGGTATTCGATATTGGGAACAATATAATCGACCCCTGGCATATCTTCTTCCGGCAGACGAAAACCCGCATCAATAATTAAAATCCTTTCTTTATATTCGAGAAGTATCATATTGCGACCAACCTCAGCAAGTCCGCCAAGGGGAATAATTCGTAAATTAGTAATTTTTTTCATAAATTGTGCGGGCAGGAGGATTTGCACCCCCACGGGATTTCTCCCACTAGGCCCTGAACCTAGCGCGTCTTCTATTCCGCCATGCCCGCAAAACTAACCTTTCAAAAAATCGAGATTTTTTGGTATTTGTCTTATGAATCTTCCAAAGCGGAGTTTGGGAATTTTTTTATAGTTTTTGTTTTTTATCCAACCTTTTTTAGTATAGTAATAGCACGCTCCCTGCATTATCTCCAAATTTTTATAAATATTTTTATTTTTTTTCGAAATCCAATTTCCTAATTTTAAAATATTTTTTGAGGGATTTATACTAATGACATAATATTTTGGAGGAACAATTACCCAATTTCCCCTCTCGGCTTTTACGGCAAAAATGTCTTTGACGGTTCTCCCTTCCATTTTCTGCATTAAAAAAATTACATTTCCCTTAAGAACAGTATAGAGTTCTTGGAAACTCTTTGAATTACAATTACCTTTTGTTTTTGTAAATTCCTCTCCTAACATTTTTGGCGGAATCGCTGTAATATCATATCTTAAATCACCCTTTTTCTTCACCCCTCGATACATATAATAGACTGGAAAATTTTTAGCTTTTTTCAGCCACTCTTGATCATAGAGGACTTTCCCCATATCATATAAATAACGAATTTCCACCCTTTTTGAAATTTGAAATTTGAAATTTGAAATTTTCATTTTAATACCCTTTTAGTTTTAATATACCAATTTTCAATTCCGGTAAATCTTTTTGAAGGATCAACAATATTTTTTGCTTCAATTCCTTTAATTTTTTTAGAAGATAAATAAATATAATCAGGGCTATATAAAAATATTACTGGAGCATCTTTTATTAAAATATCTTGAAATTCTTCTAAGGTTTCTTTTCTTTTATTATCATCTAATGTTTGCCTGGCTGTTTCTAATAATTTATCTGCTTTTTTATTTTCGTAGACAGCTAAATTTAGCCCCGGGTCTATTTTTTGGGAAGAATGCCAAAATGGAAATGGGTCGGGAATAGTTCCCAAGACTTCTCCAAATAAAAGAATTTCATAATTTCGAGGCTTTATAACTTCTCTTTCAAATTCAAGGGTTGAAACATCAAGCATTTTAATTTCAAGCTCTACTCCTAATTTTTGCCACTGATCCTTTAAAATGTTAGCTGTTTCAACCAAAAGTGCTTCATCAACGGTAATTAGAGAAAATTTAAGAATAAGTTCTTCTTCTCCAGGTTTAAAGCACATTTCATTTAATTTTTCTCTCGTTTTTGTGCCAACAGAGCCTGTGCCTTTTGTATCGGTATATTGTTTTTGAAAGCGAATTACAGCCTCCTTTGTTTTTTCGCCAAAAATTCCAGTGATTTGACCTTCGGGATAAATTTCAGGAAGCCGAGACAGGCATTTCTGGAGCTCTTCAACCTCCTTGCCCTTAGAGCCAACACTTAAATTATTTTTAAATTTAAAAGCCGTCTCTTTTTTGATAATTTTTTTTCTTACACCCGTTTCGCTTTCGGTAAACCCAGCTTTTTCCAAAATCTCTTTAGCTTTTTCTAGATTAAATTCGTAAGTTTCCGACGGCTTATTAAATCCGTAGATTTCCGGCAGAATCGGTGACTCAATGATTATCCCCTTATTTAAAAGAACCTTTTCTAAAATTTCTTTTTTGTTAATTCCACAATTTAAAGCCTGTCTTATTTCCTTTTCAGCTAAAATTTTAGATCCGCCAGCTGGCGGATTGGGGTTAAAAAATACAGCAAAATACCTCGGTAAAGAAAGATGATAATCTAAAAACCCTCTTTCTTTAAAGATTTTAAAGTCTTTGGCTGAGGATAAGGAAAAACCATCAACTTCTCGGTTTTTTACAGCCTTTATCAAATCTTCTTCATTTTCAAAAAAGCGAAATGAAATCTGATTTAAATAAGGCAATTTTCCATAATATTTTTGATTTCTGACCAAATCCATTAAAAGAATTCTTCCTGTCTCATCTTGTTTTATTTCTTTTGACTTGAAAGGACCAGAACCAATAGGTTTTAGATTATAAATTGCTAAAGGGAAATTTTCTGGAGAGACATTTTGCCAGATGTGTTTTGGTAAGATTTTAAGAGCAGTGGTTTCAAGAAAAGAACTATAAGAATTTTTTAATTTTAAACGCAATGCCTTTTCCGAGATTTTTTCTATTTGAACTCCTAACCAACTTATTCTGAGAGGACTTTTATAATCAGAATTTTGGATAATTTGGATTGTAAATATTACATCATCAGCAGTTAAAGGTTTCCCATCCTGCCAAAAGAGGTTATCTTTTAAATAAAATTCATAAACTTTTCCATCTTCTGAAATTTTTGGAAAATCCTTGGCTAAGTCGGGAATAATTCGACCATCTTTATCATATTGCATCAAACCAGAATAGATGAGTTCGACTAAATCTCTGTCAACATCATTTGTTGAAGCATAGATTGGCTGAATCCATCTTGGTTGTCCCGCTACCCCCTCTACGAAAACTCCGCCGTCAGTTGCGATTATTCCAGTATTTTTAAAATAAAAATTAATTACAAGAAAGAAAAAAGAACTAAGAAATAAAACCAAAAAAGTAAAAAAAACAATCCTTTCTCTCCCTCCAAAAATTTGGTGGGGGGCTTTAAAAAACTGCCACCATTGGGATCTGGAAGGCCACTTCTTTAGCCAAAGACCCTTAATTAAAAAAGCCTTTAATTTTGATAAAAGAGACATTTTAAAAAACCAAATTTAACAAAGCCAAAATGATAAAAAGTCCGCCAAAAACAACAGTTGCCCAAAAAATTTTTTTCTGAATGCCCCGCCGAGTAGCATAAAAACCACCTTCCCCGCCAAAAGCCGAACCCAAAGCCTGCCCCCTCTGTTGCAAAAGAATAAAGACAATCAAAAATACAGCGATGACAATTTGAACAATTGGTAAATATTGTTGCATAATTATTATTCTTTAATCAACTCCTCTTCTTTTTCCGGGTATAAAAACCTAAGAAACAATATAATACCCAAATAATCAAAGTTGTCCAAAAAAGAGGAATGATTCCTGAAATAATTAGTTCTGGAAAGAAAAAATCTACTACCCAGATAATTCCCATATTTATTACTAAACCAAAAAGGCCAAGGGTTAGGATTCTTAAAGGTAAAGTAATTAAATTTAGAAGTGGTCTGATAAAAAAATTAATTAAGCCTAAGACACAACCAGCTAACAATAGTTCTTTGGTTCCTCCGGTAAACATTACTCCAGAAACAAATTTAATAGCCAACCAAAAGCTTAAAACTCCAATTATAACATGAAAAATTAGGCGAGCCACAATTATTTAATCTTATCACTATTTTAAACCCAAGTCAATTTCCCTCAATTTTAAATGGTATTTTCTGGCAAATCGGTGAGCTTCGTCTCGGAGCTGTAAAATCAGATTAAAAATTTCCCTTGGCAGGTTTTTAAGTAAAATCGGTTTTTTCTGCCTTTCGACAAACAATTCATTATGTTTTTTAGCCAAGCTCATAACCATAATTTTATTTTTTATTTTTAATTTTTTATTTTTGATTTTGAGCGCGGCTGAAAGCTGCGCGATTCCGCCATCGATTAGAATCAGATCTGGCCATCCCCACTCAGGATGCTTAAATCTTCTTTTCAAAACTTCTTTAATCATAGCAATATCATTTGGCTTTCCAGCAATTTTTATCTTAAATTTCCGGTAAAAATTTTTATCTGGTCGGCCATTAATAAATGTAACCATTGACCCTGTCGCATTTTGTCCCTGTATATTAGAAACGTCATACGCCTCAATTCGGGAAATTACTTTTCGAGTTTTTAGTATTTTTTGAAAAATTTTTTGAATAGTCTGCCAATTTTCGCTTTGTTGATGTCTAATATCAACAGACTCAAATATTTTGGCATGAGCCAAAATCTTTTCCAAAGCCGAAATTTGATCTCTGATTTTGGCTGCTTTTTCAAAATCTTGATTTCTGGAGGCCTTTTTCATTTCTTTTTTTAAATCTTTTAAAACTTGGATTTTGCCTTTTTCAAGGATTTTTAGTAGATTTTTAGCGTTTCTTTGACAATCTTTTTTTATTTTAATTTCTACTCCTGGGATCAACTTTCCCAACTTTGATTTAGAGGAACAGGGAGCCGGACATCTGCTCAGCTGATACCAAAGACAAGGCTGCTTTGGCAAAGTTTTGCAAGTTCTATAAGGAAATACTTTTCTCAGAACTTTTAAAGTCTGTTTTAGAGCTTTTCCATCAACGAAAGGACCGATAAAGTTAATTTTAAATTTTAAATTTTTAATTTTTAATTTTCTCTGGTGGGTCCAGAAAATTCTCGGAAAAGTTTCCTTAGTAATAACTACAAAAAAGTAATTTTTATCATCCCTCCAAACTATATTGTATTTTGGTTGATATTTTTTAATTAAGTGTGCTTCTAAAATCAAGGCCTCAATTTCTGAATTAGTTTTCAGGTAGCCAATTTTAGAAACTTGATCAACAAACAAATTGTCTCGATAAGCGGGCTGCTGGAAATGGTTTCTCACTCTTTCTCTAAGATTTGCCGCCTTGCCGATGTATAAAATTTCTTTCCCGGACTTAAACGCATAAATACCAGAACTTTTGGGTAATTTCTCAATTTTTTCTTGAGGTAAAAATTTAAATCCCATACTACAGGTAAAAATACCATATTCTTGAAAAATTTTCAAAATCGGTTTATAATAAATAACTATGGTAAAGGACTATATTAAAATTCGGGGGGCAAGAGTGCACCCCATTAGAAAATCTTCGATTTCTAACGGGGCAAGCAATCTAAAAATATGAGCGAGAATGCAATAAAAATTAGAGGAGCAAGAGTTCACAACCTTAAGAACATCGACGTTGATATACCGAAAAATAAACTGGTGGTGATTACTGGGATTTCTGGCTCGGGCAAGAGTTCTCTAGCTTTTGATACTTTGTATGCCGAAGGACAAAGGAGATATGTAGAATCACTTTCTGCCTATGCCAGGCAATTTTTAGGAGTAATGGATAAGCCCGATGTGGATAAGATTGAGGGAATTTCACCAGCTATTTCAATTGACCAAAGAAAGGCATCTCATAATCCAAGGTCAACCGTGGGAACAATCACAGAGATATATGATTATCTCCGTCTTTTATTTGCCAGAGTGGGTGTACCACATTGCCCAAAGTGCGGAAAAATTGTCACAAGACAAACGATAGACCAAATTACAGAACAAATTTTGAAACTTCCTAAACCCAGCACCAGAGCGAAGCTCGGTGCTGGACCAGTCCCGCACCGAAACGAAGTTTCTGGTGCGGGGAAAACTGAAATAACAATTTTGGGTCCGGTAATTCGGGGGAAAAAAGGAGAACATCATGGAGTTTTAGAAGAAATTCAAAGGGCTGGTTTTGTCAGAGCAAGAATTGATGGAATAATTTACCGGGTCGATGAGGTTTTACCTCATCTTCCACCTCGCCCCGCTTCGCGGAGCTCAGCAATAGAAGAAGTGCTTGAAAAAACCCTTGACCGAAACAAAAAACATAATATTGAAGTGGTAGTTGATAGATTAGTTTTAGATAAAGATTTGGATAAATCGAGATTAGTCGATTCATTAGAAACAGGATTGAAACTGGGAAAAGGCATTGTAATTGTAAATTGTAAATTGAAAGCTGAGTTTCGTGATAACGAAACGAGGCGAAAGAAGAAAGCGGAGCTTTCTTCGCACATTAAAAATTTGAAAACCAAATCCGAAGATTTGGTTTTCTCTGAGCATTTTGCCTGCGAGGAGTGCGGGATTTCTCTACCAGAATTAGAGCCCAGGCTTTTTTCTTTTAATTCTCCTTATGGTGCCTGTCTGGCTTGCCAAGGTTTAGGTGAGAAATTAGAGGTTGACCCAAAATTAGTTATCCCCAATCCAAATTTATCGATTGCTGAAGGAGCAATTTTTCCCTGGGCTCACGCTTCTCATACCCAAATCGCAATGAAGGGGCGGAGAAGAGATTTTATCTCTTCGACTAAAGTTGGCAGGCAGGGATTTTTCTGGTGGAAACTCCAGGAATTAGCCGAAAGAGAAAAAATTGATTTGTATTCGCCGATTAAAAATTTGCCAAAAGAAAAACTTGATTTAGTTTTATATGGCACAAATGATTTTGAGGGCGTTATTCCCAGTTTAGAAAGAAGATATCATGGAACTGATTCTGAATATACCAGAGAGGAAATTGAACAATATATGGTTGAAAAAAAATGCGAAACTTGCAATGGGAAGAGATTAAAACCAGAAGTGCTGGCAGTAACCGTAGCTGGAAAGTCGATTGATAAAGTTGTGGAAATGCAAATTGATAAAGTAAAAGAATTTTTTGAAAAACTTTCGCGAACAAAAAGCGAATCACAAGCGAATAAAAACGAATATTCGCATAAACTCGTGAGTAACGAGTTGAAAATTGCTTACCCGATTATTAAAGAAATTATTAATCGTTTACAGTTTCTAATCGATGTTGGTTTAGATTATTTAACTTTGGGCAGAAAAGCAGCTACTTTGGCTGGCGGAGAGGAACAGAGAATAAGATTGGCTACTCAAATTGGTTCAAAGCTGACCGGGGTTTTATATATTTTGGATGAACCCTCAATTGGGCTACATCCAAGGGACCAGGGAAGATTAATTGAGACATTAAAGAAATTAAGAGATTTGGGTAACACGGTGGTTATATGCGAACACGATCCTCAAACAATTAAAGCAGCTGATTGGATAATTGATATTGGCCCGGGAGCAGGAAAACATGGTGGCCGAGTGATTTTTGAGGGAACGCCGAAAGAATTATTGAAAGCACGCACGCTTACTGGAGAATATCTGTCAGGGAGAAAGAAAGTGGAAATCCAAAATCCAAAAGGAGCCCATCAGGGCGGCAGGGTGGCGGGAGGGTTGGAGTCTAAATTCCAAAATAAATCTCAAAGTTCAAAGTTTAAAATTCAAAACTTTTTGATAATTAAAGGAGCAAAAGAGCATAATTTGAAAAATATTGGTGTTAAAATTCCTTTGGGGAGGTTTGTCTGTATTGCCGGGGTTTCGGGTTCGGGGAAATCATCTTTGATGAATGATATTTTGGCTCGGGCTTTAATGAAGAAATTTTATAAATCAAAAGAAGAACCAGGGAAACATGAGGAAATTTTGGGAACCGAATATTTAAACAAATTAGCTTTGGTCGATCAGTCGCCAATTGGCAGAACTCCGAGGTCAGACCCAGCTACTTATACAGGAGCTTTTTCATATATTAGAGATCTTTTTTCAAAGACAAAAGAAGCTAGAATCAGAGGTTACTATCCTGGCCGATTTTCTTTTAATGTCAAAGGCGGCAGATGTGAGGCTTGCCAAGGTCAGGGAGTAAAAAAAATTGAAATGTATTTTTTGCCCGATGTTTATGTTCAATGCCCTGAGTGTAAAGGAAAAAGATTTAATAAAGAAACCTTGTTTGTTGAATATAAAGGGAAAAATATCGCTCAGGTTTTAGAGATGACAATTGAAGAGGCTTTGGAATTTTTCAAGGCAATACCGGGTCTTTTCCAAAAATTAAAAACCTTAAACGACGTTGGTTTGGGTTATATTCAATTAGGCCAGCCCGCACCTTCACTTTCTGGTGGTGAGGCTCAAAGAGTGAAATTATCTACTGAGCTTTCCAAAAAAGCCACTGGAAAAACATTATATATTTTAGATGAGCCCACCACAGGGCTTCATCCAGACGATATTAAAAAGCTAATTTTGGTTTTAAGAAGATTAGTTGACAAAGGAAATACGGTGCTTGTCTGTGAACATAACCTCTCGGTTATTCGCCACGCCGATTGGGTAATAGATTTGGGGCCAGAAGGAGGGGATGAAGGGGGTGAGATTGTGGTTGAGGGCACTCCATATGATATAGTTAAAAATCGAAAATCTCATACTGGTAAATACTTGAGAGAAGTTTTTTCTGGTAAGGTTCTTTGATTTATGCATTCTGTTGACAGACCATTTGATGAAAATATATAATAAAAGTGGTCCTGCTTCTTCTAGTTAGATTCTGGGACAAACGCTCTTTCTGGGAGTCCGATATGAGTGTAGCTTGTGAGCTACATCTAGGACACCCACTTGGATTCTTTTCCAGAAGATTCTTTAGAAGTAAAGTAGGGCCGTCAAAAAGCCGCAATTCTCTGCGGTTTTTTGATTGGTCGGGGTGCGGAGAATTGAACTCCGATCCCAGGACCCCCAGCCCTGTATAATAACCGTTATACTACACCCCGAAAATTACTTACCGAGCCGAGCACATAACTTTTATGTGCTCGGCGAAGGTGAAGATGAATCTTTAGATTCATCGCCTTCGTTTTCCCATTGCTTTAATACATTTGGCGCAGGCTAAAACTCTTTTACCCGAGCGTAGCGAAGTCAAAGAGAACTGCGTTCTCTTTTCCACCTTCGCTTTCGCTACGCGAAAGCTCGGTGGCTGAAGAAGAGATTTATCTCTTTGACTGCCAGAAGCTAATTTAACCCATTGTAAATTGGGTTTTTGCTTTCTTTTGATGGTTGGGTTATATTTCCCTCGAAGCTTTATTCTTCGCCAAACCACTTGATATTTTTTTCCGCAAATTACACATTTTTTTGCCATATATTTTAATATAAAACATTTTTAAAAATTTTACAATATGTTATGATAAAAAATATTCGTATATTCGCCCCGGTAGCAGAGCGTAGCTCGCTACGGGGCAGCCCCGAAGTGAAAGTTCCTTTCTACTGCTGGGGCGTAAAAATTCGTAACCCGCAGGATTATGGAATATTTATTCTTAATCATCATTCTTTTATTTTCTATTGTGATTCATGAAGTTTCTCATGGAGCGGCAGCAAATTATTTGGGAGATTCAACTGCCAAATACGCTGGCCGACTTACTTTAAATCCAATCAAGCACTTAGATCCCTTTGGTTCAATTATTTTGCCTATCTTTTTAATTTTAATGACCAAATTTACTGGCGGGGGAATTATTTTTGGTTGGGCAAAACCAGTTCCTATCAATCCCTATAATTTCCGAGATCAAAAATACGGCTCAGCCAAGGTAGCTCTGGCTGGCCCGGGATTAAACTTAGTCATTGCTTTAGTTTTTGGACTGGCTTTAAGATTTTTTCCAGTTATCTCTACCATTCCGGGCCCTAATTTGATGTTTTCTTACATTATCTATATTAATCTTCTTTTGGCAGTATTCAATTTACTTCCCTTCCCTCCCTTAGATGGTTCCCATATTCTTTTTACTTTTCTTCCACCCGGAATGGAAAATCTAAAAATATTTTTGAGTCAATTCGGGATTTTCATTTTACTTTTCATCCTTTTCTTTCTCTTTCAGTGGATAGTTTTAATTGTCAATTGGCTTTTTGCCTTAATCGTCGGCGTTCCCATACTTTAAATAACTTATGGAGTTTTTAAATCATATTAACACTTTTCTCTAAACAATCAGGGTCTGCCAAAATATCTTATTGAAAACCTTGGATTTTTCAAAATATTATTGACGTATGCAACCTCTTGACATTATTTGAAATTAGGGTTAACTTAATTTTAAGTTCTTGAGCTCTTTAACATAAGGAGCCAAAGCTTATTGGGATGAAAAGGAGGTGATTAAAAGTGGAGAAGAAAGCAAGAAAGAAAAAGTCGCAAGCACGGTTGAGAAGAAAGAGCTGGAAAGTAGTTGTGGAAGTTCCAGAGGTAGAGAGAGCCTACTGGATAATGGGGGATCCCATTACTTTTGCTCGACAGAAGGGCCAGTTTGCTGAAAAAATGGCTTGGCGGATTCTAAAACATCTTCAGCAAAGGAAGGTAGAGTTTTCCGAGGTAGGAGTGATTGTAAGTGTTACTCCCACTCCACATCTTAGCCCAGAGGACGAACGGGCTATAGATATCGAGATAGGGTTTTGGAGCGAGACAATATTTGTTGAAGTCAAAGCTCACCCCTGGACCGAGAAAGAAGCAAGAAGATGGCTAGACCGGAATAGATGTTTTATTGGAATTCCCTGGAATGTGAGCAATGAAGAAGCAGAAGAAATGGTTCATTATGCCTTGACTTGGTTTTTGGATAATCGAACAAAAAAAGCAGAGGCTAATTTGTCGGAGCGCGCCATTCGGCGCGCTTCTTTTTCTTTATATGGCTTGACAAGTTTTTTTCGATCCTTTAATATTAAAAAGTAGAAATTAACACTTAAAGGTCAAGATTGATAAAAAAATATTCATAAAATATCTGCGCTTTTATGAAAATAAAACCATTATCAGATCATATTTTGATTGAACCAATAAAAGAAGAAGAAAAAACAAAAAGTGGAATTTTACTTCCGGAAACAGCTGATAAAGAAAGACCTGAACAGGGAAGAGTGATTGCCGTGGGACCGGGCAAAAAAAACAAAAAAGGAGAATATATTCCTTTGGATATTAAACCTGGTCAAAGAGTTTTGTTTACCAAATATGGTCCAAATGAAATAAAGGTTGATGATAAAGAATATTTAATTGCCAAAGAGGAAGATATTCTCGCAATTATAGAATAATTGCGAAATTTCTAATTTTTAAATCCAAATTTTAAAACATATGGCCAAACAAATAAAATACTCTGAAGAAGCAAGAAAAAAATTAAAGAACGGAGTTGATAAATTAGCTAATGCCGTTACTGTCACCTTAGGACCAAAAGGTCGCAATGTTGTTTTAGACAAAGGTTTTGGCTCTCCAACTATCACTAATGATGGCGTCACTATTGCCAAAGAAATTGAATTGGAAGATAAAATTGAAAATTTAGGAGCAGAAATTCTAAAAGAGGTGGCCGAAAAAACTAATGATGTAGCTGGTGACGGAACCACTACTGCTGTTTTACTTGCCCAATCAATTATTACCGAGGGTCTAAAGAATGTGACAGCAGGTTCCAATCCCTTAGCAATTAAAAGAGGATTGGATAAAGGATTTCAGGCAGTGGTTGAAAATTTAAAGAAAATTTCCAAGCCAATTCAAACAAAAGAAGAAATTGCCCAAGTGGCCACTATTTCAGCTGAAAATTCAGAAATCGGTAACTTAATAGCCGAAATAATGGAGGAAGTTGGAAAAGATGGCGTGGTAACGGTTGAAGAATCAAAGACCTTTGGTCTTCAAAAAGAAATTGTTAAAGGTCTCCAATTTGATAAAGGATACATTTCGCCCTATATGATTACTAATGTTGAGAGAATGGAGGCAGTTTATGAAGACCCTTATATTTTAGTCACAGATAAAAAAATATCAGCTCTAACTGAAATCCTGCCAGTAATGGAAAAAGTAGCCCAATCAGGCAGAAAAGAATTGGTTATTATTGCCGAGGAAGTCGAAGGAGACGCTTTAGCCACTTTAGTAGTTAATAAACTTCGGGGCATCTTCAATGCTTTGGCCGTTAAAGCTCCTGGTTTTGGCGACAGAAAAAAAGAAATGCTCCAGGATGTTGCGGTAGTTACCGGAGCTCAACTTATTTCCGAGGAAGCAGGTCTGAAATTAGAAAATATTAAAATTGAACAACTCGGCGTAGCCAGAAAAGTTATTTCAACAAAAGAAAATACCATCATTATTGAAGGAAAAGGAAAGAAAGAAGAAATTGATGCCAGAATTAAACAAATTAAAAAAGAGTTATCAGAAACTGAGTCAGAATTTGATAAGGAAAAATTGCAAGAGAGATTGGCAAAATTAGCCGGTGGAGTGGCAGTGATTAAAGTGGGAGCAGTTACCGAAGTTGAACAAAAAGCCAAACAGCACAAAACCGAAGATGCTCTATCTGCTACCCGGGCGGCAATTGAAGAAGGAGTTGTTCCTGGCGGTGGAGTGGCGCTTTTAAGATGTCAAACAGTTTTAGAAGGAGTTGAGGTTGAAGACGAAGAAAAAATTGGACTCAATATTTTAAAAAGAGCATTGGAAGAGCCGTTGAGAAAAATTACTCAGAATGCTGGAGTAGACGGTTCAGTAGCAGTTGCCGAAGTTAAAAAAATGATAATCAATGAAGGTTTTAATGCTCAAAAAATGGTTTATGAGGATTTAGTAAGAGCTGGAATCATTGACCCGACTAAAGTTGTCAGAACTGCTTTACAAAATGCGGTCTCTGCTGCTTCAATGTTATTAACGACCGAAACGGTAGTTGCTGAGCAGCCGACCAAAGAAGAAAAAGGCTCGAAAATTCCCGAGGGTTACGGCGAGGAATACTAAAATAATACTGAAAAAGCCCCGCACTTTGTGCGGGGCTTTTTAGTTTGACTTTTTATTCCGATTTGTTAAAATAAAAAATTAAAAAAAGGAGGATAGCACCTTGACATTAACACTTAAAAAACCAAAAACAAATCCGGGGGAGGGAATAATGGAAAGAATAATAATTTATTTAGCGGCGCCACTATTTAATATCGCTGAGAGATGCCACAATCAGCGACTAGCTAGAGAGCTTAGGGAAAATAGGTTACATAGTAATTTTGCCACAGGAGGAGGCGGTCAAATTCTTTAAGGATGGAAAGTTTGACCTTCGTGCAGTTATCGAGAATTGCGCGAAGCAAGCTTCGCAAAGCCATGTTGTCGTGGCCAATCTTGATGGGCCGGACGCTGATTCGGGAACAGCCGTAGAGGTAGGAATTGCCCTTTGGGAAAAATTGGGGATAGGTTCTGGCGAAAAGGTCCAAAACCTGAGTGATTGGAACAAACCCTTAGTCATTTGTGTGCGCACTGATTTCCGAACAGTTCCAGATCAAGAAGTCGGCATTAATGGAATGTTCGGACTAGCGGATAAAATTATTTATAAGCCAGCTTTCGTTACCACCGCCGAGGAAATGGATAAATTTTACAAGGAACTTAGCCAAGAAATAGATGCGGCAATTAAGACAAACCTGAAATAGCCTTTTCTTTTCATTAAACTCCACTCGCCCGTTTCTCTTCTGGGAAACGGGCTTTTTTGTTGCTAAAAATGGCATAATCTTCTATACTAAACATTAGTCAAAGGTCGCTAAGATTAAGATAAATTTTTAAAATTATGACTCAAATTATTTTAATAATTGTTGCGGTAATAGCAGTTTGGGTGATATTTGTTTTTAACCGTTTAATCACGTTAAAAAACAGAACAAAAGAGGCTTGGGCGGATATTGATGTCCAATTAAAAAGAAGATATGATTTAATCCCGAATTTAGTGGAAACGGTCAAAGGTTATGCCGCTCACGAAAGAGAACTTTTTGAGAAAGTGACCGAAGCTAGGGCTCGAGCCATGGGAGCTACCACAATGAAAGAGAAAGGAGAGGCAGAAAATATCTTATCGGGAACCCTAAAAACTCTCTTTGCCGTTTCCGAAAATTATCCGGCATTAAGAGCTTCGGAAAACTTTTTGGAATTACAAAGAGAACTTACCGATACAGAAGACAAAATTCAGGCAGCCAGAAGGTTTTACAACGGAAATGTCAGAGATATGAATATCCAAATTGAGAGTTTCCCGGCGAATATCATTGCTTCTGTCTTTAATTTTAAGAAAGCAGATTTTTTTCAGATAGAAGAAGCAGCCGCTAAGGAACCCGTAAAAGTAAAATTTTAATTTAAATATGGCAACATTATATAATCAAGCTGAATCCAATATTCGGAAAACTTGGCTGTATTTGACTTTCTTTTTTCTTCTTATAATCGGCATCGGCTGGTTTCTATCTTATTATTATCAGGACCAGTCAATTTTATATATCGCAACGGTTTTCAGCGTTTTAAGCAGTTTTTTCAGCTATTGGTATTCCGATAAAATTGTTTTGGCAATGACTCGGGCTAAAGAAATTAAACACAGCGAAAACCCAGAACTTTATCATACTGTTGAAAATCTTTGTATTACTGCTGGCTTGCCTTTACCAAAAATCTATATTATTAATGAAGCTCAACCAAACGCTTTTGCTACGGGTCGTGATGCAAAGCACGCGGTAGTTGCTGTTACCCGAGGACTTTTAGAAAAACTGGAAAAAACGGAATTGGAAGGAGTAATAGCTCATGAATTGTCTCACATCGGAAACAAAGATATGTTTTTGCAAACAATTGTCGTGATTTTAGTGGGAATTATCGCCAACGTTTCAAATTTATTTTTAAGAATGAGTTTTTTCGGAGAGGGAAGGAGAGACAACGATTCTAAGGGAGGAAATATTTTTGCCCTTTTGGGAATCGTAGCTGTAATATTGGCTCCTATTGCCGCCACCTTAATTCAGTTGGCTATTTCCCGAAAAAGAGAATTTTTAGCCGATGCTGCGGGCGCCTTATTAACCCGTTATCCCGAGGGTTTAGCCAGAGCTTTAGGAAAAATTTCTCAAGATCCAAATCCAATGAAAATTGCCAACAATTCCACTGCCCACCTTTTTATCGCTTCACCTTTTCGGGGTAAACAATCAGTCGGCTGGTTTGCAAAATTATTTATGACCCACCCGCCAGTGGAAGAAAGAATAAAAGCTTTAAGAGGAATGTCAATATGATTTGCCAAGCTTGTAAAAAAAATTTAGCCAAAGCAATTTTCTATGGGGTGGAAGTAGATTATTGTCCAGAGTGCCTTGGGCTTTGGTTTGAGAAAGATGAGTTAAGATTGGCAAAAGATATGAGAGATAGGGATTTAAATTGGTTGGATATTGATCTCTGGAAGAAAAAAACTTCTTTTCGAATTTCTCTTGGAGAAAAACTCTGTCCTTCCTGTCGATTACCCCTTTATCAAGTCAATTACGGTCGCTCAAAAATTGAAGTTGATTTTTGTAATCTATGCCAAGGCATTTGGTTAGATCGAGGAGAATTCAAGAAAATTATTGAATATTTAAAAAGAGAAGGGCATTATGAAGTTATCAATAATTACACTAAAAATCTAATCAGAGAATTCTGGGAAATTTTTGTTGGTCCAGAAACCTTGAGAAAAGAAGTTTCTGATTTTCTGACAATTTTAAAAATCCTGAATTATAAATTTACAATTCAACATCCCGCGATAGCTAAGATAATTTCTTCTTTGCCAAAATAGGGAAGGGTCGCATAGTGGTCTAGTGCGTCCGCTTGGAGAGCGGATATACCGCAAGGTATCGCGAGTTCGAATCTCGCCCCTTCCGCCAAGGTCTTTTTAATAAAAAATTAATTATTAAATATATGAAACTTACATTATCTATTTTGCCGGAGAAATTGGGAATTTGTCATTTTGATAAGAATAGTCCTATTCCTGAATGGGCTTTGGAAGGAAATTTTTCTTCAATAACTAAAACCGATCAGGAACTATCCATTGTTTATCCTCAGGATAAAATCCCCGGCGGCGTTTTATTTGAAAAAGACTGGAGAGCTCTCAGACTAGAAGGTATAGTTGATATGTATTCGGTGGGAATTATTTCTTCTTTATCCAAACCTTTAGCCGACAATGGAATTAGTATATTTGACATTTCAACCTACGAAACAAATTATATTTTAGTTGAAGAAAAAAATCTTGAAAAAGCGATAAAAATTTTAAGCACTTTTTGCAATATTTGGAAATAAAATGGAAATTCAAAATATCGAACTCCATAGAATTGTTTCAACAGCAATAATTTATAAAAATGGGAAATATTTAATTGTCAAAAGGAGTCCTAATAAAAAAGCTTTTCCTGGCAGGTGGACGGTGCCAGGTGGGGGATTGGAAGTTTCAGATTATATCAATACTCCCAAAACCACACCAGATGCCTGGTATTATGCGATAGAAAATTCTTTAAGGAGAGAAATAAAGGAAGAGGTCGGCTTGGAGGTTGGAGAAATAAAATATCTTTTAGATTTAGTTTTTATTCGGCCCGACAATATTCCAGTGGTTACTTTAAGTTATTACTGCGATTGGAAATCCGGCGATGTTAAATTAAATGAGGAAAATGTCGATTATAAATGGGTGACTTATGAGGAAGCTAAAAATTATGATTTAATTGAAGGAATTTTGGAAGAAATCGGAATGGTCGACAAAATTTTGAAAATAAGAAAATAAAATAATATGGAAGAAACTCTTTTAACTTCACCGAATATTTATTTAATTTTAGCCTGGACTCTACCCTGGAAGGGAGTGGCTTTATGGAAGGCAGCGAAAAACGGCCACAAAAAATGGTTTATTGCTTTATTTTTACTAAACACCCTTGCTATTTTAGAAATAATATACATCTTTTATTTTGCTAAGAAATCCGAGGTCCAAATAACAAATAAAGCTCAAAATCCAAAAATTTAACATTTGAGCCTTGACGTTTGACATTAAATTTATATGCCTTCACCAATTTTAAATAAATTTCCTCCATTTAAAAAACCTTTAAAGGTTCTTTTTGTAGTTGCCGAGGTTTATTCTTATGCTGTGGTTGGTGGTCTGGGGATGGCAATTTCTTCATTGTCTAAAGCTTTAAAAAAATTAGGAATTGATGTCAGAATCTTTATGCCAAAATATGCCTTAATTGATGAAAAGAAATATCATTTGGAAATGGTCCAGAGGGGATTAAAAGTTCCGACTGATGAAATAGTAGAGGAAAAAAGAATGACAATTTGCAATGTTAAAAAATATACGCCTGTTGAAAATGGTGTTCCAATCTATTTTTTGGAAAATCGAGAATATTATGAAAAGAGATCGAATATCTATGGCTATTCTGATGACCCTATTCGTTTTGCTTTGCTTTCTCGGGGATGTTTGGAATTTTTGCGAAATTCCGATTGGACTCCCGATATTATAAACTGTGCCGATTGGCATACTGGGATTTTGCCAAATTATTTGAAAACTATTTATAAAGGTGATACAAAAATTTCAAAAATTAAAACTGTTTTATCAATCCACAATCTTTACCATCAGGGAGTTTTTGATCACCGTTCTGTCTCTGAGCTTGATTTTGACGATGGAAAGGCCCCCATCGCCTCCTTTTTCTCAGAAAGGCTTCCAAAACAAAACTTTCTAAAAAGAGGAATTATCTACTCTGATTTTATTAATACTGTTTCTGAAACCTATGCCCAAGAAATTTTGACAAAAGAATATGGTGAAGGTTTGGATGCCTTATTAAAAGAGGTAAGAACAAAAATCTTTGGGATTTTAAATGGCATCGATTATCAAGAACTAAATCCTGCGACGGATAAGATGATAGTAACTAATTTTAATCTAGCGACTTTAAGAAAAAGAGCTGAAAATAAGCTACAGTTACAGAAAGAATTTGGTTTAGAGGTTTCTGCAGAAACTCCGATAATAGGAATGGTTGCTAGACTGGACGAACAAAAAGGAATCGATTTACTTTTTCCAATTTTTGAAACTTTAATCTCTGAATTTAATTGTCAATTTGTAATCCTGGGAGGCGGAGAACCAAAATACCGAAGCTTTTTTGAAGAGATGAATAAGAAATACCCAAAGAAAGTTGGTTGCCACCTGATGTCTGATTTTACTTTAGCTAGGCACATCTTTGCTGGTTCTGATGTTTTTTTGGTGCCATCTAAATTTGAGCCCTGTGGTATTACCCAAATGGAGGCAATGAGATATGGGGCAATACCTGTCGTTAGAAAAACTGGCGGATTGGCTGATACAGTTGAAGATTTTGATCCAATAAAAGACAGGGGAACTGGCTTTGTTTTTGAAAAATTCCATTCCTCTGCCCTTTTTGGATCTATCATTAGGGCTTTAGAAACTTATAAATACAAAAAAGTCTGGCAAGGATTAATAAAAATGGCGATGGAAGCTGATTTTTCCTGGGGAGTCTCGGCTAAAAAATATCTCGAACTTTACAAAAGAGTAATTTCTCTTCCTTAAATATGATTTGGGTAAATTTTTTACACATTTATCAGCCACCCGTTCAATCAGATGAAATTTTAGAAAGAGTAGTTAATGAATCATACAGACCTTTATTCAAGGGTCTTTTGATGATTCCTAATCTAAAAATAAACTTAAATATTAGTGGCGTTCTTACCGAGCTTTTAATGAAAAAAGGATATAGCGATGTTGTTGATAATATTAAAAAACTTGCCCAAAGCCGAAGATTGGAATTCACTGAAACAGCTAAATATCATCCTCTTTTACCATTTTTGAAAAAAGATGCAATTTCCCGCCAAATTATTGAAAATTATAAAACAAATAAAAAATATTTTGGAAAGGCTTATCTTCCGGCTTGTTTTTTTCCACCAGAAATGGCCTACAGTTCAAAAGTAGGAAAGGTCATATCTCAAATGGATTATAAGATGATTATTCTGGATGAAATTTCTTATAATGGTGGAATAAATGAACCACCGAGAGACCAACTCTTTAAAATACAGGGGGAAAGTAACTTAATCATTGTTTTTAGAGAAAGAAGAGTTTCCAACTGCATTATGAGTGCGATAGTAAGAAATAAAAAGGACTTTCTTGATTTGATAAAAGATGATTTAAATAAAAATATTTATCTTTGTACTGCTATGGATGGTGAAACTTTTGGTCATCATCGGCCCGAACTCGAGAAAGCTCTTTTTAAGATTCTTTCCTCCAATAGACCAAAACAAATTTTTCTTTCAGAATTACCAAAATACTTCAAGGCAGAAAATAAAATCAAACCAATTGAAGCAACTTGGGCTTCCTCTCGGGATGATATCGAAAAAGGGGTTCAATTTTTCTCTTGGAAAAATCCAAAAAATAAAGTTCATCAATTTCAATGGAAATTCCTTAACTATCTTTTGCAATTGTTGAGCAAAAAGAAATGCTCAAAAAAAATTCAAGAGAAAATTGATAATGCTATGGCCTCAGATCAATTTTTCTGGGCATCGGGAGAACCTTGGTGGAGCATTGAAATGATTGAGAAAGGCGCTTGGGCGCTCCTGGAAGCATTAAAATCTTTACCATTACTTACAAAATCAAACCAGAAAGTCGGCCACGATTATTATAAAAATATTTTATCAATTGCTTTTTGGTGGCAAAGAAGTGGGAAAATTGAAAAACTGGCAAAAAAATATAGAGAGGCAATAAAAATTCCATTTAGAGAAAGAACATTAGAGCAAGACAAACCAGAGGTTTATTTTGCCTTTATTAACACAATGAAAAAGAAAATGTTAGAAGCGGCTAAAAAGAAAAATTTTGAAAGGGCAATTCTTTGGCGCGACGCAATTTGGAAATTAGAAACTAAAAATGACATCTATGATGCTATCCATGCCGTTGACCTTTTGCGACTAGAAGTACCAGATCCTCAACTCAAGAAATTAATGGATAGGTATAAAAAAAATTACGAAAAAATAAAGCCCGGACAACCCGAGAGGAGAACTGTTTAGAAAATAAAGTTAAAAAACCAAGAGGATAAAATAACATCTTTTTATTATCCAAAAAGGAGCCAAAAAAGGCGATCAAAAATTCAGCCTCAGTAAATAAAAATGGGTTTAGTAGAAGAAAAAATATTTCAGGCCTTAGATAAGACATTCATTCAAAAGCTTTTTGAAAGGAAAAAAAAGCTTTTTTTCCCTTCAATAAAAGAAGAAATTTCGGCGATTGAAATAGAAAGGACTTCTCCAGTTTGGGCAAAAGGAACCTGCTTAGTAAGGTATAAAATATTATTTGACAATAAAAATCAAAAGATCGTCAGAGGAACGGCAAGAACCCACAAATCAAAGAAGGCGACTTTTGACTTAATGAAATATCTTTATCGCAATAGTTTTAGTAAAGGTGATCTGCGTATCGCTAAACCTCTTGATTTTATTCCCAGCTACAATCTCTTGTTATATGGAGAAGCGCCTGGGGTCACTTTGACTGAGGTAATCGAAAAGGAAAACGGCAAAAAAGTTGAAACAATTCTAAAAAATACGGCCAGGTGGCTGGTTAAATTACACAATCTGTCTTTTGATAATAGGAAATTCCCCAAGGCTATCTTTAATGGGTTCTTGGGCTACAAAAATATTTTTCAAAAAATTGAAAGATATATGCCAGAGTTGAAAAAAGATCTACCGCCTCTTAATAAGCTGAAATTTGTTAATCAAATCTGGCGAGACAGGAAAACACTTATTCATAATGATTTCTATCCGGGCAACTCTGTTTCAGATGGGAAAAATATTTTTGGTATCGATTTTGACCGCGCAGGTTCTGGTCCATTTTTGATGGATCTCGCTACTTTTTATGGGGCTTTGGAATTTCCTAAAGAGATATGGGAACTAAAAATTTCCAAAAACCAGATTAACGATTTTCAGAATATCTTTTTAAAAGAATATTGTAGGTTGCGTAGATTAGACTATCTTAAAATCAAAAAAGATCTAAGAAAATTTTTAATAAAAATTTTCTTAGATCAAATCTATTACTACACTGTTTTTACAATAAAGGGATGGAAATTTATGGATAAAAATACTAAAAGCAACTTCATTTTAAAAATTAAATCACTATTATTAAAAACAAAGCAATATCTCAAAAATATATGAAAGTTTTATTTGCCTCTGCTGAATGTACTCCCATTGCCAAAGTAGGGGGTTTGGGCGATGTTATTGGTTCTTTACCAAAAGCTCTAAAAGAACTAGGGGTTGATGTTAGAATTTGTCTGCCAAAATACCAAATAATTGATTTTGGAAAATATAAATTTGATTTGATTGTTAAGAATATTAAAGTGAAAAATGAAGAAGTAAATATCTATCAGGGATTTTTACCGGCGAGCGAAGTTCCGGTTTATCTCTTAGAAAATGAAAAATATTTTGGTGAAAATGGAATTTATTTTGAAAAAACAGCCTTTGTTAGTTCTTTTAAAGAAATTGAGAGATTTTTATTTTTTTCTAAAGCCGTTTTAGAAATTTTCCACAAAATTAACTGGACTCCAGATATCTTACACTGCCATGATTGGCACACTGCAATTTTGCCAGTACTGGCAAAATTGCAAATTCGAAATTCGAAATTTAAAATTCGAAATTTATTGACCATTCATAACTTGGCTAATCAAGGAAAATTGAACGTCAAAGAGATTTTAGATTTTTTAGGTTTAAAAGGAGAAGAAGTTGAAAGCTTAAAAATAAGAGACCGAGAAGGAAATTTGAACATTTTGGAGCAAGGAATTTTAAATGCTAATCTCTTAAATACGGTCAGTAAAACTTATAAAAAAGAAATTTTAACTAAAAAATATGGAAAGGGATTGGAAAATTCACTCTCTGAAAAGAAATCAAAACTTTACGGTATTTTAAATGGAATAGACGTTGAAAGATTTAATTCAGAAAAAGACCCTAATATAAAATTAAATTATTCTTTAAAAAATTTTGAGAAAAAAATTGAAAACAAACTCGAGCTCCAAGAAATTGTCGGGTTTCCAAAAAATAAAAATATCCCCTTCATAGGAATTATTAATAGATTAACCCCCCAAAAGGGCGTTGATTTAATAATTGAAATTATTCCAGAGTTAGTCAAAAGGGACTTCCAGTTGATAATTTTAGGAGTTGGTTCAGTTGATTATGAAAAAAAACTTCTTGAATTTGGTAAAAAATATCCAAAGAATGTTTCCAGCCAAATTAAATTTGATCCGATTTTAGCACAAAAAATCTATGCCGGTTGTGATATTTTTTTGATGCCATCAAAATTTGAACCCTGCGGTTTGGGCCAAATGATAGCTATGAGATATGGAACAATTCCAATCGTCAGAAAAACCGGCGGCTTAGCTGATACGGTTAAACATAAAAAAAATGGTTTTGTATTTGAAAAATACAAAAGCGCAGCTTTATTAGGGACCATAAGAGAAGCCTTAAAGTATTATCAAGCACCAAAAGAGTGGAATGAGATTGTAAAAAGAGCAATGTCTGAAGACTTTTCCTGGCAAAAATCAGCCAAAGAATATTTGAAATTATATAAAAACTTGCTAAAATTATGACATGCTTTCATCTCCCGTTGATGAGATTAAAAACCGATTAGATATCGTTGAAGTTATTGGAGGTTATATTAAACTTCAAAAAGCCGGAGCAAATTACCGAGCTATTTGCCCTTTTCATTCAGAAAAAAAGCCCTCTTTTTTTGTTTCACCCGCCCGCCAAATCTGGCATTGTTTTGGCTGCGGAAAAGGAGGTTCAATTTTCAATTTTGTGATGGAAATCGAAGGAGTTGAATTTGGCGACGCTTTAAGGATTTTAGCTCAAAAAGCAGGTGTGGAATTAAAAAAGCAAACACCGGAATATGCTCAATTAAAAAGTGAAAGACAGAGATTGTATGAGATTTGTGAATTGGCGACAAGATTTTTTGAAAGACAACTTGAAGAAAGCTCAACTGGTAAAGAAGCTAAAAAATATCTTTTAAATAGAGGAATTTCAGAAGAATCAATAAAAAAATGGAGATTGGGATATGCTCCCGATGTCTGGCAGGGGCTATCCGATTTTTTAACTTCGCGGGGGTATAGCGAAAAAGAAGTTGAGAAAGCCGGATTGGGATTAACTTCTAAACAGGGTTCCTTTTATGATAGATTTCGGGGCAGAATTATTTTTCCAATTTTTGATTTAAATTCCCAGATAGTCGGTTTTGGCGGAAGGGTTTTTAAAGAAAAAGATAAAACCGAGATAGCAAAATACGTAAATACGCCAAATACTATTTTATATGACAAAAGTCGGGTTTTATATGGCTTGGATAAGGCAAAAGTAGAGATTCGAAAAAAAGACAAATGTGTTTTAGTAGAAGGATACACCGATGTAATAATGGCAACTCAAGCAGATTTTAATAATGTTGTGGCTACCTCAGGCACTGCTTTAACTCCTTACCAATTAAAAATTTTAAAAAGGTACACTGATAATTTAACTTTGGGTTTTGATATGGATGTGGCTGGAGATACGGCAACTAAACGGGGAATTGACTTGGCCCAACTTCAAGGATTTAATATAAAAGTCATTAGACTCAAAGAAGGTAAAGATGCTGCCGAGATTATTTCAAAAAATCCAAAAGACTGGGAAAAAGCAATAGAAAATACAAAATCAATCCTTGATTTTTACTTTGAATCAGCTTTCGCTGGAAAGGATAAAAATACTCCTGATGGAAAAAAAGAAATTGCAAAAATTTTATTGCCAGTTTTAAAAAGAATTCCGAATCAAATTGAGAAATCTTTTTGGATTCAGAGATTGGCTGAAGAATTAGAATCAAGAGAAGATGACCTGCGCGAGGAGTTAAAAAAAGTCAAATTAGAAGAAGATGTTTTTGGTTTAGAGCCAGAGGAAATTATTAATCTTCCCCGGAAATCTCGAAGAGAACTTTTAGAAGAAAGGTTGCTAACAATAGTTTTAAAATTCCCCAAAAACCTCAATTTAATTGAAGAAAATAAAATTTCCTATTTCTTTCCGAAAGTCAAAGAAATTTTAGTTAATCTAAAAAATAATCAAAACTACGATTTTAAGAATTCTCCTGAATTAGCAGATTTTTTCAATTATCTTTCTTTGCGAGCCGAAATTGAAGAAATAGAAGAAAAAGATATAATTCCAGAAATAAAAAACTGTCTAAAAGAAATTAAATCCTTAGAAGTTAAAAATAAATTAGAACAGATTTCTCAAGAGATTAAAAAAGCTGAGAAAAATAAAGATTCAAAAAAAATTGAAGAATTAATGCGACAATTTAATAATTTAACCAAAGAAATTTTATAACAAAGCAAAGCCTTGATATACCAAACTTTTAGTTTGTTATAGAAAAAAGGGAGATATTTCCTCGCTGCTATATAATTACTCACTTTCTTTCGTTCATCCGTAATTATGAGAAAAAAACGAGAGAGAAAAATAAAACAAAAAAGGAAAAAGAGAAAAATCAGCCGACTGATAAAAAAAGTTCGTAGAAAAAGACGAAAAGTAAAACTTTCACTGGGTCGTCCTAAAAAAATTTTTCTCCCGGAAAAATTACAGTTATTAATTGAGAAAGGTAAACAGAGAGGTTTCGTTACTTTCTCAGAAATTTTGTATTCTTTCCCAGAAGTAGAAAGAGATATTAAAGGCCTGGAAAAGCTTTATGAAACCTTAGATAGAGAGGGGATTGAAATTAAAGAATCTAAAGAATTTTTAGCTCCGGACGAATTAACAAAAAAAGAAAAAAAAGCTCCTAGAGTTGAAGTAATTATAGACCCTGTCCAAATGTATTTAAAAGAAATTGGTTCTTATTCTTTTTTAACTGCTGAGGGAGAAAAGGAATTAGCAAAAAAAATTGAAAAAGGAGATAAAGAGGCAAATAAAAAATTAGCCAGGGCAAATCTTAGATTAGTTGTCTCTATCGCTAAAAAATATGCCGGTAGGTCGCCCCACTTAACTTTATTAGATTTAATTCAAGAAGGAAATTTGGGATTGTTTCGGGCAGTTGAGAAATTTGACTGGAGAAAAGGCTATAAATTTTCTACTTATGCTACCTGGTGGATAAGACAGGCTATTACCAGGGCTTTGGCAGATCAATCGAGAACCATTAGAATCCCGGTTCATATGGTAGAAACCATATCAAAATATACCCAGGCAAGAAGAAGACTTTTACAGGATCTCGGTCGAGAACCTCTTCCCGAAGAAATTGCCGCCGAGATGGGAATTGAAGTAGGTAAAATCCATCATATAATGAAAATTTCCCAAGAAACTATTTCTTTGGAGACGCCAGTAGGAGAAGATGAAGAAGATAGCGTTTTAGCTGAATTTATTGAAGATGAAAAAGTGGCTCCGCCCTCTTTGGAGGCAGCCAGAATTTTGCTTAAGGACAGATTAAAAGAAATTTTAGTTGATTTAACTCCTCGTGAACAAAAAATTTTATCAATGAGATTTGGTTTAGAAGATGGAATCACCCATACCTTAGAAGAGGTTGGCCAAGAATTTGGCGTTACCAGAGAAAGAATCCGCCAAATCGAAGCCAAATCTTTGGAAAGAATCAGAGAGCACCAAGCTCTTAAAAAGTTGAAAGGCTACTAACAAACAATTTTCAATTTCTAATTTCTAATTTTCAATTAGTTGAAAAATTTTCAATTTTTGGTTATAATTAAATATTCCGCGGTGGCGCAATGGTAGCGCGGGGGACTGTAAACCTTCTTTTTCTCGGCAATTTAAAATATAATTAATAAATATGCCAAAGAAAAGAAAATATGCCGATCGTGCAAAATATCTTATATAAAAGCGGTAGCTAAGAGAAGAAAAAAAGTTAGACAGATGGCGATAGATTATAAGGGTGGCAAATGTGTATTCTGTGGTTATGACAAATGTATTCAATCTTTAGAGTTGCATCATTTTAATAGCACAGAAAAAGATTTCGGAATTTCTGATAAAGATTATACAAGATCTTGGGAAACAGTAAGAAAGGAAATTGAAAAATGTGTCTTAGTTTGTTCAAATTGTCATAGAGAATTGCACGCCGGGCTAAAGCAGCTTCCGAAAGAAATTTCGGAATGAACTTTTCGGGATAACGGTGGAACCTTCAATGGCAATACCGTGGGAACCCCGGCGAATACCGGGGACCCGTAGAGACTAGATACCGAAATACCTAAAACTAAAATTGGTTACGGTAAAGATATAGTCCACGCCTTTTGGAAACATAAGGATTAAGTGTAATCCCTAGGTTGTAGGTTCGAATCCTACCCGCGGAGCAAATTAGTTTCGGTTCGAGCAACCGAGACGTATAGAAAAACACGAGATATTTAATCCCGTGTTTTTCTTTACCTCATATATCTCTTTGAACTCTTGGATTGATTCTTTTGATAAGCTCATAGTTTCGATTGTTTTTATTTTATAAAAATGAGACGCTTCGGCCTTTTTTATAACGTCTTGACAGTTGGATAAAAAAATGTTTAATTAAGGGATAGGCAACTGCACATAAAAATTAAATCGGGATAGAGAAAAAGGAGGTGATAACGTGAAAACGCGAAGAGGAAGGTTGAACGTTACTGAATTTATCAGCGACGAGGTCATTCAGAAAACCAGTATAGTTAAAGAATCGGTGAGACCGTATCGGTTGAAGGTTGAAAGTTGGGTGTTAGCTCAAGCGAAAGCAAGGGGGATTAACGTACCCAACGTGATAGATTATTATCACGACAAAAACGGGAGAGAAGTGCTTGTGCTAGAAAGAATACAGGGGCAATCCCTTCTGTGGCGCTGTTCACAGGAGAATATTAAATGCATGTCTGAGGCGGGAGAGCAAATACGGGTCCTGAACAACACTCCGCTTGATTGCGGTTGGGGCTGGATAAATCCTTTCACCATGACCGGTGTTAGTGAAAGCTGGCAAGCGTTCCTTCTGTTGTATACCCAATACTATCACAAACTGCTTTTGGAAAAGAACATACTGGAAGAATCGCATTTCCAAATATTATATCGCCTAATCGATAATATCGACTTTAAGGATTCAAAGCCATGTCTTGTTCACCGTGACATAAAACCGTCTAATCTTATCAAGGGAAATTGCGGAAAGGTATGGATTATCGATTGGGAGAATGCAATACTCGGTGATTCGTTGTACGATCTGGCAACTTTTGGAATGAGATACGGTCACGGTGTCCTTTGGAACAGCCTTGTACAAGAGCACGAATTTGATTTTTCTTCGCCAAAGTACATTTTCTACGAAATACTGGTGCTGATAGGGCTGATTGAATTCTATCGAGAATTCAAAATTAATTATGGAGGGAGGCAAAAGCAACTTTGCAGGCTTATTCAACGGCTTAGCCCGCAAGGAGAAAATCTCAACGAGCCTCACTAATTAATACGTGGGGCTCCTTCTTTAAATAAACAATTATATGACGCTTTGTGAAAAATTAATAAAAGAAAATAAAAATAGATGGTTGGATGTCGGATGCAATAAAAACTTCGAGGCGGGATTTTATTATTTGGATACTTGGCCGATAGGAAAGATTCCCGTAGGATATAGAAAAAAATATTTTAGCTTAGATATTTTAAAAGCGGCAAATAAAGACCTAAAACTACTTGGGAAATTCGATTTTATCAGAATGCAGCACGTTTTAGAGCACTTTTCTTACGAAGAGGGACTAACCGTTGTCAGTAAAATCGCTAAAATTTTAAAAAATAAGGGGATTTTTATTGCAACCGTCCCCGATTTGAAAATTCATGCTAATAAATACATAAATGGGAAGTATAAAAAGTGGAAAACCTATGATTGGTGGATCAAAAAATGGGCAACAAAGAGAATACCTGCGGACGCTCCCGACAGTTTCTATTTCTCGGTTTTTGCCTATAGTCTACCTATCACACCGCATAAATGGTGCTATGATTATGATGGGTTGGAATATTTACTTAAACTCTCTGGGCTTTTCTATAAAATCCAGAAAGTAGATTTTAAAGATCCTTTGGCCAGTTTCCCTTTTACTCATAACAGGCCAGAGGAAGATGTTTGCATCATGGCAATTAAAAAATAAAAATAATATGAAAAAATACCCAAACGTAACCGCAAAAATCATATTTCGATACAAAAACGAGACGCTGATTCTTGGGCATAAAAACGGCGTATTCAGTTTTCCCGGAGGAAGAATGGAATGGGGAGAATCAATTCTCCAAGCATTAAACAGGGAATTAAGGGAAGAATTAAATTACTCTCTTAAAAGTGAGCCTGATTTGTTGGATGTGTGGAATTATATTTCAAAAAATCGTGCACGGCACAGCATTATGATTTATTTCATCCAGCAATTAGCTAAAAAACCTGAATTATCATCGCCGGAAAAACTTAAAATTATTTGGCTTAATAAGAACAGCGTTCTTTTGAAAAATATCATCAAGGAGAGAAGTTTTATCGATAAAATATTTAAGTGGAGATCTAAAAAATAACTAATAAAATTTAAAATATGAAAATCCTAATTACTGGAGGGGCTGGTTTTGGAGGGAGCGGCCTTGCAAAAGAATTATTAAAGAAAGGGTATCAAGTGGCTGTTTTGGATTTGGTTGCTCCAAATCATGCAGACACTTTAAGCGAGGTGATGGATCATCCTAATTTTAAATATATTTGGAAGGCCACCTTTGACGTTCAGCCGGAAGATATCGATGGCTATGAAATAATTTGCGCTTTTAACGCGCAGGCGGATGTCCCGTTGGGAATTGCATCGCCCGCTTACACATTCTATCAAAACACGCTAGGACTTATATATTTGTTGGAAGCGGTGAAAAAGACGGGTTGTCAAAAATTTATTTTGCCAAGCTCCGGCAATGTTTTCGGTAGACCGACAAAAATTCCGATTGATGAATCTTGCGCTCCCACTCCTCATAATGTTTATTCGGCTTCCAAAGCTTCTCAGGAGGCGATAGCTTGGGCTTATTATCGTTCATACGGGGTTCCCATTACGATCTTCAGGAACGGGATCGTCTACGGAGAAAACATGAGAAGGAATATTTTTATCTATATATGGCTAAAAAATCTTCTTCAAGGGAAACCTATCGTAGTCGAGGGCGGTGATCAGACGCGAGATCCGTGTTATTCTACCGATACGATAAATGCGTGGATGTTAGTGATTGAAGCGCAAAGCGAAAAAATTAAAGGAGAAATATTTCAGGTTTCCAGAGGTAAAGAATATAAAGTCAAAGACATAGCCGAGATGTGTACCAAGATTATTCCAGGCAAGATTGTTTATATAGATTATCGTCCTGGTGAGAAGGGACAAAGAGAATGTTTCGACATAAGCAAAGCCAGAAAGGTTTTGGGATACAATCCGGTTATAGATTTAGAAGAGGGTTTGTTAAAAACAAAGAAATGGGTGGAAAAAGTTATAGGCAATCAAGATTTATGAAAAAGGTCTCTATAATTGTTACTTCTTACAATAATTCCCATAATTTAGAGCATTGCATTGAGAGCTTAATTAATCAGAATTATGACAAAAACATTATTGATTTAGAAATAATATTTGTCGATAGCGGATCTACGGACAGTTCAATAGATGTGTTAAATAGATATAAAGATAGAATAAAGACGGTTTTAAAGCCACAAAAGACTCTTCGTTTAAGCCCCCAGCGATGGCGCGCAATAGGAGTTGAAAACGCAAGGGGAGATGTCTTAATCTTCACAGACAGCGACTGCATTTTTCCTCAAGATTGGGTGCAAAACATGGTTGATTGTTTCAAGGACCCCCAAATAGATTGCGTCATAGGTAACCGAGAACCTGATTTCGGCGAAGGTTTAGGTAGTTTCATGAGAAGATATGATTTTATTTTATATTCTAATAAATTTACAATTTCGGAAAAATTATTAATTAACACAAAGAGCATTCGAGAGGGTGTGCCGTTGATATTGTTATCTGGGAACAACTTCGCGATAAAAAAAGAATTATGGAACAAACTCGGAGGCATGAAAAGCGTTTTTAAAAATCCGGCGGGAGAGGATATAATGCTGGAGACTGAAATCATTAAAAATAATGGTAATATTCTATTTTGTCCGGAAAATAAAATTAAGCACATTCATCCGATTTCTTTAAAAGATTTTTTTAGAAAAAGCATCCAATGGAGCGAAGCTACTTATTTGTTGGGTAAATACTCGGATGGTTTTGTCACTTGGAGAAATTTCGCTGAACGCGGGCACATTCTAAATATGGGCGAGTTTAGTATCTATGTATTATTTATCGTTTTAATTTTGCTGATAGCCATTTTTTTGAAAATATCGCCCTACGTAATATTGGCGGTTTTCATTATAATGTTCCTATCTTTAGCTATAGGCAAGCTGGCATGTATCGACAGAAGATTAAAATCGATTTTAAATTTGAAGGGAGAAAATTATAATAGGCTCCAGATTGATTAAATCCTGGAGCTTTTTTCTGTTTTTCCTTAAAGAGCGGCGGCTTGTTTGAAAAATAACGAAAAGTTAAAATTAAAGTAGAAAAGTTATTGATCCTTAAAAATTAGGTTTGGAATGAAAGGAGAGAAATGCTAATAGGATTTGTTGGTCATATTGACCTGGACAAGTTCTTTGCCACTTTAGCACTTAAAAGAAGGCCAGATCTTCAGGGAAAACCATTTGGAGTTCATAATCCTTGGCGGAAAACTCCTTTGATGGCAGTTAATGAGTTAGCTAGCAAATGTGGTCTGGATAGTGCAATGAGAGTGAAAGAGGCTAAAGAAATATGTGCTCAATGTGAAAAAAAAGCTAAAAAAGAATGTCCTGGCTTACAATTAGCAATTGAAGATCCGGTAATGCAAACCAAAGCCTCAATTTGTTTCTTTAATTTGCTTGAAGAATTAAATCCCGGAATAAAGATAGAGCAATATGGAAATGACGAAGCCTTTTTAGATTACAGTGGAATAGCCTTTACTCAAGCCTCTCTTCAGTTTAAAAAGACCAGAGAGATAATAAATGAAAAAATGGGAGAAAAATGGGGACTCTCGGCTTCAGCCTGTTTAGCTCCTAATAAATGGTTAGCTAAAATGGGAACAAATATGGCAAAGCCGAATGGTTTTTTAGCCATCCCAAAAACAGATTCAGTTAAGATATTTTATCAGTGGCCGGTCAGAAAATTTCACGGGATAGGAAAAGAACTAAGCCAAAAATTAAACCAGATAGACATCGAGACTATTGGCGACATTGCCGAGACTCCTCGAGGAAATCTTATTGCTCAATTTGGGATAGCCTTAGGAAATCGGTTATATGATTTATCTCATGGAAAAGATGATTCTCAGGTTATACCTCAAAGACCAGCTAAATCTTTTGGAAACACTATTAGATGCGAGTTTCCTTATTTCGAGCATATTAAGGGTAGATTGAGGCTCTTAGTATCAAAAGTTTCTAAAAGAATGCAAGAAGAAAATTATCATGGCCGAACTGTGGAAGTAAGGATAAGACTTACCAAGGTTAAAGGATTAAGATGGATTTCGGCCAGTAGAACTTTACCAAATCCAAGATATTTTAATGAGGAGGAAATAATTTATCCTATTGCTTTGAATTTACTTTCTCAAATTTTTAATGGCCACAATATTGGCCGGATTGGTTTGAAAGTGACTAATTTGGTCAGAAATTGGACCCAGCTGAGATTATTTTAATTAAAGGCCACATTAAGTGCGTGGCCTTTTCTTTTTTGGAAAAATGTGGTAAACCCCGTTAGAAATTTCCTTATTTTCTTTTATTTGTTCAAGTGTTGACTTTAAATTTCTAACGGGGTAAATTAATAAATAGCACTCTACAATAAATAAGGAGGTAAGGTAAGCACACTCTAAAAGCAAAAAGACAAAAAGTTGAAATAATAATTTAGAAAGGAGGTGAAGTCCTTTGACAAAAGAAGATGGATAGTAGGCAAGCAGGCAATAAACTAAATCTATCCTAGTTTGTTGCCGAAAGAACAAAAATCAAAAGGAGGTAACTAAATGGAACTGAAGGAGAAGCTGGGAAAAGAGTTTGTGATTACCACCGAACTGGGGGGAACCAATGGGACAGATATTGTCAAATCCTTAGAGGATGTTAAATCTTATCTTCCCATTGATGCCCTAAATGTGATTGATTGTGCCTCGGCTCGATTGAGGATTAATTCCTTCGCCTTGGCCCATATTATTCAATCAGAGTTTCCTGATTTAAATGTCGTACCTCATTTTACCTGTCGAGATAGGAGTATCTTAGGGATGCAGGCAGATTTACTGGGAGCTTATGGTTTGGGAATCAGATATGTTTTAGCCACTACCGGGGATCCGCCAAAAGAAGGACCCTATCAGGATTCCAAGGCAGTATACAACCTGACTTCGATTGAATTGATTAAGATGATTAGCAATTTCAACCGAGGTTTAGACTACAATGGTGAAGAGATTAAAGGACAGACAGAGTTCTTCATCAGTGCAGTAGCTCCGCCTGGAGCTACCAACTTAGATCCAGTAATTGAACGAATGAAAAAGAAGATCGAGGCTGGAGCCAATTTCTTTCAAACCCAACCGATGTATGATCTGGAGAAAACCAAGGAATTTCTATCTAGGGCTAAAGGTCTGGGCGCGCCCATTCTCTTAGGTATCATGCCACTCAAAGGTTTGAAGATGGCTCAGTATATGAACGAAAAGGTGGCCGGCATTGATATACCTGGTGAGGTAATCGAAAAACTCAAGAGCGGAGTGAAAGGAGCAGAGATAGCCAAAGAGTTTGTTAAAGAAATTTATGGGCTGGCAGGATTAGCTGGCATTCACATTATGGCCCTAGGGGATGTAAAGGCAACTAATGAGATTATAGAGTATGTGAGGAAGCTATAACTGAAGCCTAAAAAGTCTAAGTTAAAGAAGGGGTAGGTGTATTTTGCATCTGCCCCCTTTTCTTTTTTGAAAATTTGAGTAGAATAAAAGAGTTAAAAGGCACCTTAATAATTTTATTAGAAAGGGGGTGAGAGAGAAATGGCTTTAATTCAAGGGAATTTGAGCTGGGAAGAATTTAAGATTTTAAAAAGAGCAGTCAGATATTATATGGAAGGAGTAGAGAAAGGGATAAGAAAAAAGTTTGAAGACGCTCAGAGAATTTTTGAAAGTTTAGAGGTAAGAAAATCACCTTTGGAGATTTTGAAAGGAAGAGGTGGATGTGCAGAAGTATTAGGGGATCTCAAATCGGCTAGCCATAACTACAGAGAAGGTTTTAGAGAAAGTAAAAGGGTTAACAATGAAAAGTTCGCTCTTTGGTTTTGGCAGAGAAGGGTGGAGGTACTATCTTTGGAGCTTTGCCAAAAGGGTAAAGAGACTCGAGCGATCAGAATTTTGAAATCCGCTTCAGAAAAGGATTCCTCTAATTCTGAGTTTCATCGACTTTTATTTGATATTTATGCTAACCAAAAGGAATGGGATTTGGTTTTAGAAGAGTTAGATAAATTCATCGAATTGGAAAAAGACCAGAAAAGATTAGCAGCTGGTTTTTTAAGGAAAGGCTGGGCTTTTGAAGAGAAAGGTAATTTTGGGGAAGCAGAAAAAGCCTATCTTGAGGCAATAAAGCTCGACCCAAATAATCCTAGAGCTCATGTTTATTTAGGATTTGTCTATGGGGAGCGAGGGGAGATTGAAAAAACTTACCAGGAGTGGCAAAAGGCTGAAAGATTTGATTCTCAAAATCCAGATCTTCTCTATGATTTAGTTAATCTCTCTTTTCAGCTAGAAGAATGGGAAAAAGGGAGAGAATATCTCAGGAAAATTATTGAGGTAGATTCTGGACAAGTTAAAGAAATATTGGAAGTAGCTCCTTCTAAAAAAGCCTATCAGCTAATTTTTGAGGAGGTTTTCCAGAAAAGAGACTCGAAATTGGAAGAAAGCCTTCTTTCAGTTTTAGGAGATGGGAAGATAAATCTGGAATGGGCAAGAGAGACCTTAATCGAGCAAAAAGAAAGTCAATCCAGATTTATTCAGAGAAAAATTAAGAAAAAACAAAAAGTTAGACCAAAAGATTATTTAATTTTAGAAATAATTGAAAAGGGCATAGAGAAGATAAAAGAAGTGGAGATAAAAACGGAAGAGGAAATTGTTCAAAAATTTGAAGCCAAAGGTTGGACGGTTAAACGAGATAAAAGGTTTTAAAAAGGGAGGCTAAAAAATCTCCCTTTTCTTTTTTGGAAATTTGAGTTAAAATATAAAAGTTCTATCTGATAAGTTAAAGCTCATTAACATTTACGGAGGGGAGAGGAAGATGAAAGAGAAATATTGTCCAAGATGCAATGGTTTAAAGTCAGCTAGTGAAAAATTTTGCTCTCAATGCGGGGTGGAATTAATTGACTTGCCGAGATGTAAATATTGTCAATCATTCAGGTTGCCTATTGATAAATTCTGTGGAATGTGCGGAAAGCCAATTGAGAAAAATATCAAAGAAGGAGGAGAAAATGTCGCAACAAGTTGATCTTTCTTTTTTGGATCGGCCAGAGATTTTGGAGATTATTTTTCCAGTGGCCTATTCTTATTTTCCTGAATTAGAAATAAAACCGTTATCGGGGTTGATGTCAAAAACATCAAAAATTCCTTAAAAGAAAATATGATATTTATAAAACAAAACATTTTTGATTTGAAAGAAACGGATTTAAAAGAAAAATTCAACACCATTGTTTCTGATCTTGCGCCATTTACTTCTGGAATAAAAATTATTGATTCTGGAAGGTCTTTAGAGCTTTCTAAAAAAGCATTTGAGATTGCCAAGAGTTTTTTAATGCCGGGCGGAAATTTTATTTGCAAGATTTTTGAAAGCGAAAATGCAAATAATTTTTTAAAAGAAATTAAAAAAAATTTTAGATTTTTTAAAAAATTCAGACCAAAAGCAGTTAGCAAGAGGAGTAAAGAATTTTACATTATAGGCAAATATTTTATTCTGTAAAAAAGATTTATTAGAGATAAAATTGGATTTAAAGACTGTTTTTGTTAAAATAATTAATTGAAATATGCAAGTGTTGAATAAAACAATAAAATTTCAAACAAAGGAAATTTTCGATTTCATCGATATAACTAATGAAGTGAAAAATTTTGTCAAAGAAAGCCAAATCAAAAATGGTATTGTCAATATTCAGATTTTACATACTTCGGCCGCCCTAATTGTTAATGAAAACGAGCCCCTTTTAATTGAGGATTTTAAAAAAAATCTTGAAAATACCGCTCCCCAAGGCTTAAAACACGAACACGATGATTTGGAAAAAAGAACGGTTAATGTTTGCCCAAAAGAATGCATTAATGGTCACGCTCATTGTAAAGCCATACATTTATTGGTAAATATTGCATTGAATTTAGTTAACGGAGAGATGCAATTAGGTCAATGGCAAAGAGTTTTTCTTGTTGAATTAGATCGGACAAGAGAAAGAAAGGTTCAAATTCAGATTCTCGGAATTTAAATTTTCTTTTCATGAATACGACATTTTCTCCCCGCCCCCTCCTCCAGCAGAGGTGGCATAATTGTATAAACTTCCACAATAGAAATAGTTTATTAAAAAGGTCGACGTTTTTATATATTAAGTATTAAGCAATTCTAAAACCTATGACAAGAAGATTCTTATTTCCATTAATTATTGCTCCGCTTTTTCTAATTGCAATCGGTATGGCTGTTATCGCGCAGGAAGCAACACCTACACCAACCCCAACCCCAACTCCAACCCTAACTCCGAAGCCTAAAATATTAGATCCTGCTTGCATGAAAGCAGCAGTTGAAAAACGTGAGAATGCAATCCAAGCCGCCTTTGAAACCTCTTATACTTCCATTAAGTCAGCACTTGAAACTCGAGAAAGTAAACTTTTAGCTGCCTGGGATATTACTAATAATAGAGAGAGAAAAGTTGCTATCCGAAACGCTTGGGATGAATTCAAGAAGGCCAAGATAAGTGCCGCAAGAGCATTTAAACAAGCAAAGAATGCCGCCTGGGATCAATACGGAACCGATCGAAGAGCGTGCGGCTTTCCTTCTCAAGGCGAGTGGCGAGGATTTGACTTAAGTTTTTAATAGGGGAAAGGGGTAAATTTATTAAGTATTAGGAAACTTGACATGCTGTTTTGGTATTTGCTATACTAAAACCGACTAATTTAGTCGGTTTTATTATATGAAATTTTCTACAAAATCTCAATATGGTTTACGGGCAATGGTTT
>Ga0210018_1000081_pt1 | contig 39439 bp, 55 predicted proteins | sample CryGeyCG2014_010_2_FD_183967 | JGI IMG/M metagenome (GOLD analysis project Ga0210018, IMG submission 183967) | Groundwater microbial communities from aquifer - Crystal Geyser CG09_land_8/20/14_0.10 (SPAdes) (version 2) | ecosystem: Environmental > Aquatic > Deep subsurface > Groundwater | place...
GCAAAGTTTAGAATATCCCACTTTTTTTTAAAAAAACTTTATGCTACAATTGGACTAAAGGAGTTTGATGTTTTCTTTAGATAGCCCAGAAAGTTATCGTCTTTATGATAAATCTAATATGCTCTCCAATATTTTAGATTTGCCTGATCAAATTGCTACGGCTTATGATCAACTCAAGAAATTTCCCCTACCTTCTACCTATATCAATGCTAAAAACATTGTGATTTTAGGGATGGGCGGCAGTGCCATTGGTGGGGCATTAGTGGCCAGTTTGGCTAAAGAGGCTCGCCTGCCTATTTTCGTTCACCGAGATTATGAGGTACCGCGTTTTGTTAGTAGGGAAAGTTTGGTTATTGCTGTCTCCTACTCTGGCAATACAGAAGAAACCCTAACAGGATTTATCCAGGCGGCAGAAAAAGGAGCAAAAATTGTTGTGGCAACATGCGGGGGAAAAATTGGTTCTATTGCCACTCGCTATAAGGCGCCGGTTTATAAAATCAATTACGGCGCACAGCCGCGGGCCGCTTTAGGTTATCTTTTTACATCAGTTTTGATGTTTTTGGAAAAAATTGGGCAATTTGACATTGATCAGGATAAAATTCGAGAGTCCTTACTTTTGATGAAAGGCTTTAGGAATAAAATTGGGCCCCAGGTAGCCTCTAGCGAAAATCTTGCTAAACAAATTGCTAAAAATTTAGTCAATAAAATTCCAGTTTTTATCGGATCAGGGATATTGTCAGATGTTGCCCGGCGCTGGAAAACCCAAACTAATGAAAATGCCAAACAAGCTGCCTTTTTTGAAACTTTACCAGAAGCTGATCATAACTTTATCGTCGGCCAAGAGAATCCTAAAGATTTAAGAAATAAAATTTGGGTGGTTTTTTTAACCTCCCGTTATGATCATCCCCGCAATATCTTGCGCCACAAAATTACTGTAGAGATTTTACAAAAAGCCAATACTCCCTATGAAACAGTGATGATTCCAATTGCCACCAGTCCCCTTTCTGAACAACTTTTATCAATCTATCTTGGCGATTTTGTTTCTTTTTATTTAGCTTTGTTGAATAAAGTTGATCCAACAGAAATTTCTAATATTAACTATTTAAAAGATAAATTAGCAGAAAAACCATTAGAATATTGAAAAAGTTTGGCTTCGCCAAAATTTTCTCCCGCAAAGCGGGATAAAATTAAGGAGGTCGCATGGCAAAAATTTTGAAAATTATAGCCCGGGAGATATTAGATAGCCGAGGCAATCCCACCATTGAGGTAGAGTTGACTACCCAAAAGGGCGTTGTGACCTCTTCTGTGCCCTCAGGGGCCTCTGTGGGCACTCATGAGGCATTAGAGTTACGTGATAATGATCCCCAACGTTATGACGGCAAAGGCGTTTTAAAAGCAGTGGAAAATGTAGAAAAAATTATCGCTCCAGCGCTGATTGATAATAAAATTGAGGTTGAAAACCAAGAACTTATAGATTCGACAATGATTGATTTAGATGGCAGTGAGCATAAAACAAAATTAGGAGCTAATGCCATCCTTGCTGTATCGGCGGCCGTCTGTAAGGCAGGCGCACAGATAAAAGGTCTGCCCTTGTATCAGTACATCCATAATCTTTTGCCCTCTTCTCCAGTGGGTTCGCCGACTCCAATGTTCAATCTTATCAATGGTGGCGCTCATGCTGACAATAATCTAAAAATTCAAGAGTTTATGATTGTACCCACAAAAGCTCCGACACTTTCTGAGAAAGTTAGAGAAGGAGTAGAAATTTTTTGGAGGCTAAAAAAGGTTTTGAAGGAAAAAGGGCTCTCAACTGCCATTGGTGATGAAGGCGGTTTTGCTCCAGATTTTAAAGACGACCAAGAAGCTATGGAATATTTATCCGAAGTTGCCAGCGGTGCTTATTTAGCCTTTGATTTAGCTGGCACAGTTTCCTCAGACCCAAATTATTATCAGGATTTAATTAATCGTTATCCAATTATCATTTTAGAAGATCCTGCCTCAGAAGATGCTTGGGATGATTGGAAAGCACTAACAGAGCATTTTGCCGGAAAAATTGTCTTAGTTGGTGATGATTTATTTGTGACTGAGATCAAAAGATTAGAAGAAGGCATCAGAAGAAAAGTTGCCTCAGGCATCATTATTAAACCAAATCAAGTGGGCACAGTTTGGGAGACACTGCAAACAGTCAAACTGGCGCAGGCCAATAAATATGTTTGTATTGTATCCCATCGTTCTGGCGAGACCAATGACACTTTCATTTCTGATTTAGCAGTCGGAATTGGCGCCCAATATGTGAAATTTGGTGCTCCCTCTCGGGGAGAGCGTGTTTGTAAATATAATCGTTTAATGGCGATTGAAAAAGAATTACAAAGTCAAAGATGAGAAATACTCTTTTAATAGTCCTAGACGGTTGGGGAAGTTCTCCACAAATCGAGGGTAATGCGATATTTAACGCTAATACTCCCTTTTTTAATTTTTTGATTAGAAGTTATCCCTCAACTAATCTTAACGCTTCATCAGTTGAGGTGGGGTTAAATTGGGGTGAGATGGGTAATTCCGAAGTCGGACACCTAAATTTGGGCTCAGGCCGAGTTGTCTGGCAACGCCTTGCTTTGATTAATAATGCAATTGCTGATAAAACCTTTTTTAAAAATGAGACTTTACAGAAAGCTGCCCAATATGCCCAAAAAACTGGCAAAATTCATTTAATTGGGTTGTGTTCTAATGGTGGCGTGCATAGTCATATTGATCATTTATGGACACTTTTAGAGTGGGCCAAAAATAAAAAGATTAAAGAAGTTTTTATTCATGTTATTTTAGACGGCCGTGATACAGCGCCAAAAATTGCCGATAAGTTTTTAAAAGAAATTGAAGAAAAATTAAAACACTATAAAAATGCTAAAATTGCATCAGTTTGCGGTCGTTATTTTGCTATGGATCGGGATAAAAATTGGGATCGGACACAAAAGGCCTTTGATGCTATAGCTAAAGGGAAAGGAACAGCAATATCGTCAGCATTGGAAGGTTTGGCCTCTGCCTATGGCAAGGGTCAAAGGGATGAATTTGTGGAGCCAATGGTAGTAAATGTAGGTAATGCCCCCTTAGCTACTGTTAGTCCAGAAGATACCGTCATATTTTTTAATTTTCGCGAAGATCGAGCAAGGCAACTGACCTCCCTTTTTCTTAAAAATATGCCAACAGTTCATTTTATTACCTTTACTGCCTATTCTCCAGATTTAAAAACAGAGGTGGTTTTCCAACAAGTTAGCATGAAAAATGTTTTGGCAGAAGTTCTATCTGCCCAAAATTTAACTCAAGTTCATATCGCCGAGACGGAAAAATATGCCCATGTCACCTATTTTTTTGACGGCGGCAGACAATCTCCATTTCCTGGCGAAAAATATATAGTAGTTCCTTCTTGTAAAGTTAAAACCTATGATTTAAAGCCCGAGATGTCGGCCAACGATATAAAAGATCAATTTCTAAAATATTTTCAGACAAATAAGCCAGATTTCTCTTTGATAAATTTTGCCAATGGTGATATGGTAGGTCATACTGGCAATTTTAAGGCAACTATTATAGCGGTAGAAACCGTTGACAAGTGTTTGGCAGAAATTATTCCCATAGTTTTAAAAAGTCAGACAACCATTATTGTTACGGCGGACCATGGCAATGCCGAAGAAATGACACGTTCTCATGGCACAGGTGAAGATACCGAGCATTCTACATATCCAGTTCCATTTATTATTATAGATGGAGAAAAAACATTTTCCGATCCGGGGCAAAGTGTTAAATCTGATTTGGCAGTCAAACCTGCTGTTGGAGTTTTAGCTGATGTGGCACCAACTATTTTGGATATTATGGAAATTACTAAACCAGTCGAAATGACTAGTCAATCATTAAAAGGATTATTTTGAGATGGCCAAAACAAGAGTGTTTCTATTAGTTTTAGATGGTTGGGGTGTTGCCCCAGCCTGGGGTGGTAATACAATAGCCATTGCTTCTACACCAAATTATGATCATCTTTGGCAAAAATACCCGCGGACTACTTTGTATGCCAATGGATCATATGTTGGACTGCCTGGCCATGAAATGGGAAATTCAGAAGTCGGCCATTTAAATATTGGTTCTGGTCGTGTTATTGCTTTAGATTCAACAAAAATTACTGCCTCGATTGAAGATGGTAGTTTTTTTGAAAATCCTCGTTTGAATGAGGCTATTGACCATGCCCAAAAGCGCAATGGTAATCTTCATATTTTAGGATTATGTTCTGATGGCGGAGTTCATTCTGATATTGGCCATCTTTGGGCAATCCTTGAACTTTGCCAGAAAAAAAATTTTAATCGAGTTTTTGTTGATGCTATCACAGATGGCAGGGATTCTGAACCAATGTCTGCCCAAACCTTTGTTTCCCAAATCGAAGACAAGTTTAAAAAATTAGGTTTTGGTCAAATTTCAACAGTCGGTGGCAGATATTATTATATGGATAGAGACCGGCGCTGGGAGAGGACAGAGCTTGCTTACAATGCTATGGTCAAAGGTCAAGGATTAACCGCCCCTTCTGCTTTAAAAGCTATCTCTAATTCCTATACTCAAGGCAAAACTGACGAGTTTATAACTCCTACTGTTATAGTTGGCAACAATAACAAACCTGTTGGGTTGGTAAAAAGTGGCGATTCGATTATCTTTTTTAACTTTCGATCAGACAGGGCGCGACAAATTTCCCAAACTTTCATGGCAGATGAGTTTGGCTATTTTCCTCGCGGAGATAAAATAGACCACCTTTATTTTATTGGTATGATTCCTTATGGTTATGAGCAAGAAATTGCTTTAGGGCTAAAGAGTGCTTTTGGAACTTTTGCAATAAAAAATGGTTTGTCTGAAGTATTATCAAATTTAGGTTTATCTCAACTTCATATTGCCGAGACAGAAAAATATGCTCATGTTACTTACTTTTTCAATGGTGGTAGAGAAGAATTACTACCCAAGGAAGAACGAATTCTTATTCCTTCTTCTAAAGTTAAAACTTATGATTTAAAGCCAGAAATGTCAGCACCTGAGATTACAAAAAAGATATTAACTGCTTTAGGGGGAAAGTGGGATTTTATAATTGGTAATTTTGCCAATGGTGATATGGTAGGTCATACTGGCAATTTTAAGGCGGCAATTTTGGCGGTAGAAGCAGTTGATAAATACTTAGGACAACTATCTACTACTAGTTTAGAGAATAACTGGGTAATGATAATTACAGCCGATCATGGTAATATAGAAGAGATGATTTTTCCCCAAACAGGAGAAAAGGCAACAGAACATTCAAAAAATCCGGTGCCTTTTATTCTCGTTGGGAAATTCGATAAAAAGCCAATTTTACGTATTGACGGCGTATTAGCTGATATCGCGCCAACGATTTTAGATTTAATGGGTATTGAAAAACCGAAAGAAATGACAGGGAAGAGTTTAATTGTTAGCTCTCCCCAACCTGTGAATACAGAGAATGATTGGGACCAAACTTCATAGCTACTAATTCTCTACAGTTTTACATCTTTAACAATTTTAACAGATTTAAGGTAAGCGCCCGCCTCGACTCCAGTTGATAATTGGATGATTGGAGGATTGGGAGTCCCCTATTCATCTATTCATCTAATAATCTAATCATCCTGAGCCCCGCTAAGCGGGGCTCAGGAGCGGAGGGGTATGGATATAAAGACAAAAGTTGAATCAAAGGTTAATTTTGACAAAAGGGAAAAACAATACAAGCCAATTGTTCTATTAGTTTTAGATGGTTGGGGTTTATGTCCTGCTTGGGGTGGTAATGCTATTACTATGGCCGGTCCTCAGCATTTTAATTATTACTGGCGAAATTACCCTCACGCCATCCTACAATCTTTTCGTTTAATTGCCGGTTTTTTTGGAAAAGTTGGTAATTCGGAAGTTGGTCATGCCAGTCTTGGCGCTGGGAGAATTGTTTATCAAGATAGTGTTGATATTTCTCAATCGATCAAAAATGGATTTTTCTTCAAAAATCCAGTATTGCTTTCAGCTATTAAACTTGCCCAACAAAAAGGTCGTCGTCTTCATTTAATTGGTCTTCTGTCTGATGGTGCGATTCACTCCCATACCCAACATTTATATGCGCTACTGGAGATGATTAAATCACAAGGTGTTAATGAGCTCTACATTCATCCAATTTTAGATGGTATTGATACCCTGCCAACCGATGGTTTGCATTTTGTTAGGCAGCTTTGTGACTTCTTGGGTAGAAATCAAATCGGTCAAATTGCAACACTGTCTGGTCGTTTTTATGCTATGGATCGAGATGGTAATTTAGATCGGGTAGCTAAAGCCTATCAGGCAATGGTTTTAGGACAAGGTAATTTAACTGACGATGATCCTCCAACTGCCCTATGCCGGCAGTATCAGAAAAATATTGATGATTTTGGTTTACCACCAATTGTTTTTACTAAGAACAAACAGCCTATCGGTACAATTAGGGACGGGGATATTGTAATTTGTTGGAATTTTCGCTCTGACAGAATGCGGCAGCTTATTCGCAGTTTCTTAGATCCCCATTCCTATCGAAAATTTATTTTCTTTAGAACTTTAAAAATTCTAAATATTAACTTAGTTACTTTAACATCTTATCATTTAGATGATTTAAAAGTTATAGTTGCTTTTAAACCAGCTAAAATTAAAAATCATTTAACAGAAATTTTATCGCAAAAGGGATTTAAACAGTTGCATGTGGCTGAATCTGAAAAATTAGCTCATGTAACCTACTTTTTTAATGGCGGTGTTGAGCAGGAATATCCTGGGGAACAACGTATTATTATTCCCTCCCTCAAATCAGGAAACTTAACTGCTCATCCAGAAATGTCAGCTAACGAAATTAAAAAGGCAGTAATCGATGGCGTACGCTGCGATAAATACGATTTTATTCTGGCTAATTTTGCCAATGTCGATATGATTGCTCACACCGGCAACATTGAAGCATCAGTTAAAGCTATTGATATCGTAGATAACTGTTTGGATGAAATTATTAAAGAAACGCAGAAAAAAGGTGGTGTTGCTATTATTACGGCTGATCATGGTAATGCTGAACAAGTTGTTCAACTCCAACAAGCTGAACCAGAAACTTTGCATACCTTAAATCCAGTACCCTTTATTTTAGTAGCTTCTGACAGGCAAAAAACTACTGGTAAAATTGAAACCGTTGGTCAGAGTTTACTTGCCCAAATAATTACTACTCCCTATTCTTTAGCTGATGTGGCGCCAACTATATTAGAACTATTAAATATTCCTAAACCTTATGAAATGAGCGGTCATAGTCTTTTAGATGATTTGCACTAGGGTTGAATTCTTAACCCATTTTTGTTAAAATTAGACCAAGGCCTCTAAAGGGCCATTAGCTCAATTGGTAGAGCGCGTGCATGGCATGCACGAGGTTAGCGGTTCGATTCCGCTATGGTCCACCAGATAATATTTAGGAGGAAAGATGAAACGAATAATATTTATTATCGTTATGGCTGGTGTCATTATTGGATTAGTAAGTTATTTCTCTCTATCTCGCAGTTCATCAGATCAAACCCAAGCTATTCGACAAGCAAAGAAGTTATTTACCCAGCAGAAAGAACTGGGTATTGATATGGCTAATGGTCCATGTTTGGGACAGGTTTGGGAAGACTGGGTTTTAGATATTGCTCACAAACCACGCCAAGCAGTCGATGATGAGCCCCAGAATCAATGTTTAGAATACACATTAGGTAAAGTACATCATTTTGTTGAATTAGATCCAGAAGGAAATTTTATTAGAGCAGAGTAATGGATTACAATTTTACAGCAATTGAAAAAAAATGGCAAAAGATCTGGTCTAAATCAGGACTATTTAACGCAAAAGATTTTGATAAAAGGCCAAAATTTTATTGTCTTGATATGTTTCCTTATCCATCAGGATCTGGTTTACATGTTGGTCATTGGCGAGGTTATGTTTTATCCGATACTATGGCCCGTTTTTATAAAATGCAAGGCAAAAATGTTTTGCATCCCATGGGCTATGATGCCTTTGGACTGCCGGCCGAAAATGCAGCAATAAAAAAAGGAATACACCCCAAAAAATTTACCTATCAAGCAATAGAAAAATTTGATCGACAGCTTCGACAACTGGGAGCAATGTATGATTGGGAAAGACGCCTAGTTACATCTCTTCCTTTATATTATAAATGGACCCAGTGGTTATTTTTACAATTATACAAAAAGGGTCTTGCTTATAGAAAAGAGGCCCAAGTTAATTTTTGTCCTTCCTGCCAGACAGTTTTAGCTAATGAACAAGTTATTGACGGCCAGTGTGAACGCTGTGAAAGTGAAGTTGAAAAAAAGGTTCTAAAACAGTGGTTTTTTAAAATCACCGATTATTCCCAGCGGCTCTTGGATGATTTGGAGAAAATTGATTGGCCCCAGCGTGTTAAGATTATGCAGAAAAACTGGATTGGTCGCTCGCAGGGCGCAATGATTAAATTTAAAGTTGCTGGGGGAAATGAAGTAATTGAAGTCTTTACCACCAGGCCAGATACTTTGTATGGGGCAACATTTATGGTTTTGGCTCCAGAGCATCCATTAATTTTAAAAATTACAAAAGCCTCCAATAAGGCAAGAGTTGAAAAATATATTAATGAAACTTTAAAAAAGAAAGAATGGGAGAGAGAAAGTGGAAAAGGGGAAAAAACTGGCGTATTTTTAGGCAGTTATGCTATAAATCCTATCAATAACCAAAAAATTCCCATTTGGACGGCTGATTATGTTTTAACTAGTTATGGCACTGGAGCAGTGATGTCTGTTCCAGCTCATGATAAGCGTGATTTCCAGTTTGCTAAAAAATTTGATTTGCTCATTAATGTTGTAATCTCTAAAGATGGCAAGAACATAAAGGATTTGTCAGAGGCATATGAAGATATCGGAAAAATGATCAATAGTGGAAAATATAATGGTTTGGATGCTATTGAAGCTGGCAAAGAAATCGTCAAGGATTTAAAAAATGCTGCACGTCCGGCCGTAAATTATCGATTGAGAGATTGGTTAATTTCTCGCCAGCGCTATTGGGGCGCACCAATACCAATAATCTATTGTGAAAAATGTGGCGAAGTTCCTATTCCGGAGAAAGATCTGCCTGTTTTATTGCCAGAAAATATTGAGTATAAACCAACCGGTCAATCCCCTCTTTTAAATATCAAAGAATTTGTCAATGTCCCCTGTCCCAAATGTCATAAAATGGCCAAACGGGAAACTGATACGATGGATACTTTTGTTTGTTCTTCTTGGTATTATCTTCGTTATACTGATCCCAAAAATGATAAAGCCTTTGCCGATTGGAAGAAAATTGATTATTGGTGTCCTGTTGATTTATATATTGGTGGCATAGAACATGCCATTTTGCATTTATTATATTCAAGATTTGTTGCCAAAGTCTTATATGATTTAAAATTAATTTCTTTTGATGAACCCTTTAAAAAATTATTCAATATTGGGATGATTTACCTCCACGGGGCAAAAATGTCCAAATCAAAAGGCAATGTTATTTCTCCTGATGAATTGATTACAAAATATGGTACAGATAGTTTGCGCGGATATGAATTATTTATTGGGCCGCCTGATCAAGATAGTGAGTGGAATCCTAATGGCATTACTGGTGTTTTTCGGTTTTTAGAGAAATTATGGAATATAATCCAAGGCGAATTAAGCAGTGAGGATAGAAATCAATATCTTATAAATCTAGTGGTTAAAAAAGTAACCCAAGATTTAGATAATTTTTCTCATAATACTGCTATTGCTCATTTAATGGAAACTTTAAATAAATTAGATAAACCTTCTCAAAAGGAAATGGAGATTTTTATACAACTTTGCGCTCCATTTTTCCCACACATAAGCTGTGAAATATGGCAAAAATTAGGCCAAAAAGACTGTATTTTTGACGCCTTATGGCCTCAATACGATGAAAATGTGCTTGTGCTTAAAAAAATAACACTACCAGTCCAAATTAATGGCAAATTAAAGGGAGTTGTTGAAATTGATCAATCGCAAAAAGAAGATGAGATTGTTGAAATTGCCAAACAAAATCCAAAAATTTCTGATTGTATTTCTCGTAAAAAAATAGAAAAAGTTATCTATAGATCTGGTAAAATTTTAAATTTTGTGATAAAATAAGAACCATTACCTTCGGTAAGAACCTTGTTTTATCATTTTGTGATAAAATAAGAACCATTACCTTCGGTAAGAACCTTGTTTTATCATTTTGTGATAAAATAACACTGATGGATAGAAAATTAAATATTCCAGTTGCTGATGTTTTACAAGAAGCTGGTAACTTTATAGAAGAATCAATTTGTATAAAGATGTCTGGCGAAGCCAGAGATTTCTTCGCCGAAGGCGATCAAATTGATTCTTGCGAAGATTTAAAATTTCTCAGACCCATTATCGGACAAATTAAATTTGTATCGACAAATAACGATATCATTGGATATTTCAAGATAGAGAGCGAGATTGAACAAATCTGTAGTCGTTGCGGCATTGACTTTCCTCTTAAAAACTTGTTGAGTTTTAATCAAGTTTTTACATTTGACAATAGTGAGGAAAATTTACAAATTAATAAAAATAAAACTATAAATATATTTCCAGTTGTCATACAAGAAATTATTCTTGCTATTCCAATTAAACCATTATGTAAAAAATGTAAGGAGTGAAAAAATGGCAGAACCAAAGAAAAAATTAACACGAGCACGAAGAGATAAAAGAAGGGCAGGACACAAATATATTTTGTCTTCTCTTTCAATATGTCCCAAATGTAAAATCTCTCGGCCAAATTATACTGTATGTCCAGTTTGTGGTTTTTACAAAGACAAAATAGTTATTAAAAAGGAAGAAAAGAAGAAGTAAAAAATCATGAATAGGCATTTGACACGCATTGTTGCTCTACAGTCTTTATATGAATGGGATTTTCGCCAAAAAGATCCATTAGATATTATTGTTGGAAGGAATGTAGAATATTATGGTACGGATATTGACAAAAAATATTTAGAAAAAATTATTAAGGGTGTAGAGAAAAAAAGAAAAGTAATTGACCAGCGGATTAAAAAGGCAGCGCCAGAATGGCCGATTGAACAAATAGCCTTGATTGATAAAAATGTTTTACGCTTATCAATTTATGAACTTCTTTATTCTGACGAAGTTCCACCCAAAGTAGCGATTAATGAAGCAGTAGAACTGGGCAAACATTTTGGCGGAGAAAATTCCAGCAAATTTATTAATGGAGTGTTAGGAACTTTATTTCGTCAATCAAAAAAATATCGAGGAGAAATCGATGAAAAAACCGCAAAATCTTAATAATTTTGAAAAAAAGATAGAGATTGATTTTAAAGACAAAAAAATTTTGCAACAAGTTTTTATTCACCGCTCTTTTTTAAATGAAAATCCAGAGAAACACCTTAATCATAATGAAAGATTAGAGTTTTTAGGCGATGCTGTCTTAGAATTTATTGTTACGGAATATTTATATCAAAATTATCCAGATCCAGAGGGAGAATTGACTTCTTGGCGCTCTGCCCTTGTTAAAGGTCGAACCCTTTCCGATTTAGCTAAAGACTTAGACATGAATGAATATCTACTGTTATCTCGCGGCGAGGCTAAATCTGAAGGCAGGGCCCGTGAGTTTATATTAGCTAATGCCTATGAGGCATTAATCGGCGCAATTTATTTAGATCAAGGTATGGATAAAACTACACAGTTTGTTAATAATCATCTAATAAAACTTTTACCAGAAATAATTCAAAAAGGTCTCCATCGTGATCCTAAAAGTTATCTTCAAGAAATTTTTCAAGCGAAAGAAAAAACAACTCCAATTTATAAAGTAATCAAAGAAATTGGTCCCGATCATAATAAAGAATTTATCATTGGAGTTTTTATTGGTAATAGACTTTTAGGCGAGGGCAAAGGCAATTCTAAACAATTAGCCCAAAGAGCTGCTGCTAGTGCAGTTTTGTCCAAATTAAAGTTAGAGTAATTTTTTGAGATCTTGATATTTTTGATAAAAAATTCAAAGTAGGCTTTTAAGTTCTTTATATTTTTGGTGAGCTTTTAGTTGTAAGTAATCTACTGGATAATAATTTTCCGGTAAAAAGGGATCACTGGCAAGAGTTTTGGCATAAAGGTAGATTATTTTTTTTATTTCATAAGTTTTTAGATGACTTGGAGGGACTTTTAACAATTTATCAACTTTTTGAATAAAATTTTTATATTCTTTATTAAGGTTTTCAATGTTTATTTTAGATAAAATATATCTAAATAAATCGGGATTTGCATAAATTGTGATTATAATGGCTTGATTTTCAGCCTTATATTTCTTAATAAAATTTTGAATTTTATTACTGGTATTAATGTGAGGAGTAATCCAAAAACCGGCATCTAAATTAATAAGATTTAAATTATTTAAAGACCTACGCAGCTGATCTCTTTTTTGTCTATCACTTTCAGGTAGATTATATAATACAGCTAACCACTGGTTGCTATTATTTCTTTTTTGGTGAAGTGCAATTAATATTTGATTGATTTGGGTCCGGCCAACAGTAGTTAATTTATATGTTGGTCCTTGGGCATGAATAGCTTTTAAAGCTAATCCTCTCTTTTCTAACTGTGCAAGAGCTCCCGCTGCTTTTCTTTTGCCCCAACGTTGGAGTCGAAATAAAGGGATTTCTCCCTCATCTTCTAATAATATTAATATTTCTTCAGCTGTTTTTAGCATTTAATTACCTTATGATTATATATATCATGAGGTTAAAAATTTGTCAATGCCCGAACGTATTATAATTGAATAGATTTCCCCGCGGCTTGCCGCGGGGTACTGCCACAGGGAAAGTTTGAAAACCGCAAGATTTTCAATAAGAATATCAATTAAAATCCCTGTGGCTTGCCACAGGGATTTTAAAGTATTTAGATCCAGATAAAATTATTAAATCCCCAATCTAAAAGTTGTCTTGCCGCTTGGGCACTGGCAGTTGGTGAATTTGTGTACGTATTTAAAACAACAGCAATTAAAAGATGCCCATTACGTTTTGCAGCAGCCACAAGATTGTGTCCGGCAGTAGGTGTAAAACCCGTTTTGACCCCTAGAATGCCCTCATAATACATTTCATCTGTAACAAGTCGATTGGAATTTTTTAAGGTATGATGAATAGAGCCATCTTTAGAGGATATAGAGAATCCTGGCGTTTTAACAATTTCACAAAATAAAGGATAAGTTAGGGCGTATTTTGTTAAAAGTGCCAAATCAAAGGCAGAGCCGACTGTTTTTTCATCAAGTCCTGCAGGATCGGTAAAATTAAATGTTTTTAAATTTAAACTTTGGCTTTTTTCATTGGCCTTTTTAATAAAATTATCTTCCCCTGGTCCAAAACCCTCTGCCAAGGCTGTAGCAGCATCATTGCCAGAATTAATTAATAATCCGTATAATAAATTTTTAGCTGAAATAATTTCACCTTGTTTTAATCCTATATCTGAGCCAATAATAGTACTTGCTTTTTCACTAACTGTGATGTCTTTGTCTAATTGATTTTCTTCTAAAACTAAGATTGCTGTCATAATTTTAGCCGTCGAGGCAAGTGATACTGCATTAAATCCACTCTTTTCATATAAAATAGTGCCACTATTGGGATCATAGAGAATTGCATTTTGAACTGAAAGATATAGACTAACTTGTTTCGTGGCTGAGGGGATAGGAACAAGGGAAGGTAAGAGTGGAAGAAGGGATGAAGTTTGAGTACCTTTAATTCTCGTTACATTTGATAAATTTTTAGTTTGAGAATTAACATTAGGTTTTCGGGCAGTTTTATAAAAAAGAGTAAAAGATGCACTAACAAAAATTAAAGCTATTATAACAATAACAAAATTTTGCCATTTTGACCCACCTTTTTTGAATGGAAGAGGTTTATAAATATAATTGCTATTCATCGACTTGTATATGGAGCTCTTTTAATTGTTGGTTGGAGATTTCTCCAGGTGCACCCATCATCAAATCTCGTCCGTCACCGGTTTTCGGAAAGGCAATAACTTCTCTAATATTTGGTTCGCCAGTTAAAATCATTACTATTCTATCAATTCCAGGTGCAATTCCTCCATGTGGCGGAACGCCATATTCAAAGGCCTCTAATATATGACCGAATTTTTCTTTAATTTCTGGGGTATTATAGCCTAAAATTTCTAACACCTTTGTTAAGACTTCCTTTTCATGGCTTCTGATACTTCCTCCACCAACTTCCATACCATTGAGGACTAAATCGTATTGAGTTGTTTTAATTTTCTCAAAATCACCTTTTAAAAGTTTTTCTTTATCTTCTGGCAAGGGGCTTGAGAAAGGATTATGCGTAAAAGTCCATTGGCCTTCCTTGTTTTTTTCAAAGAAAGGAAAATCTTTTACCCAACAAAAAGCTAGTTCATTGATATCTTTTTTGTTTTTTCTTAAATCAGGTTTATCTGTTTTATATTTACTGATAGCGTCATCGTAAGATAAGATGGGGAAAGGAATTTGAGATATTTTTTTATCTGGCGTTACTTTTTTAACCATTTCAACCATCATGTTTTCTACTAAATCCATAACATCTTTTTGCTCTACAAAACTCATTTCTATGTCAAGTTGAGTATGTTCAACTTGTCTGTCTCCTCGGGGATCCTCATCGCGAAGACATTTAGCAATTTGGAAATATCGTTCAATGCCGCCTACCATCAAAAGTTGTTTAAATTGTTGCGGTGATTGTGGTAGGGCATAGAATTGACCAGGATGTGAGCGGGAGGGAACAACAAAATCTCTTGCTCCTTCCGGTGTTGATTTTGTTAGAATTGGCGTTTCAATTTCAATAAATCCCCTATCTTCCATATATTTGCGCATAAATGAAATAACTTTGTGGCGAAGGCGTAAATTATTTCTGACCCGATCCGTTCGAATATCAAGATAGCGGTATTTCATTCTGATATCTTCGGAAATATCTTTAGTGTCTTTGTTTAATTCAAATGGTGGGGTTTTGGCTTGGGAGATAATTTTTAAAGATTGCCCATTAAGTTCTATCTTGCCGGTTTCTAATTTAGGATTTTCCATACCCTTGGGTCGCTCCCTCACAGTACCTTCAATTTCTACCACATCTTCATTTTTCATTTTTTGGGCTTCTTTATAAGCAGCTGTATCTGGCGGAAAAACAACTTGCAAATAGCCGGTAGAATCCCTTAAGTCAATAAAAATCAGCTTGCCATGGTCACGGCGAGTGGCAACCCAGCCGGCAACTGTAACTTTTTGGCCAATTTTATCCAGTAATTCGTTAATATACGTTTTTTTCATGGTATTTTAATCTTACCACAAGACAAAGGATTTTACATCCTAATTTGAGCCTGGAATTGACTAATAAGAGTTTGTCTAGCTTTGTCCATTATTTGATTAGCCTCCCCGTCTGTCAGCGATTTTTTAAGATCTTGCAAAATTATATGGTAAGCGACACTTTTTTTATCTTTACCAAATTTCTCTGATTGGAAAGTATCAAATAATTCAACAATAAATATTTTATCATCAACTTTTTCAATTACCTCTTGAAGAGAATCTTGAGAAATATTGTTTTTTACAACAAAGGAAATATCGAAAGTTGCGGGCGGAAATTTAGAAACTGGCCGATAAGGATTAAGTTGCATGGTCTTGAGATCCCATTTAATATCTTTTTGTGTTAATTGATTTAATATTTGTTGGTCTAGGATGAAACAAAAGAGATTTCCCCTTTTAATTTTGTACAAGTCAAGAAGATTTCGATCAAGTTTTCCGACTTTAATATTTATATTTTCAACTTTCCATAAATTCTTAATTACCCCAATGGTTTTATCTAAAACGTCATTGTTATCAGCTATTGCCAAAAATTGGACTTCTTCGCTATTACTTTTGAAGATATGACCAATTTCAAAAACAGCAATGTTTTTAGCCCATGGATTACGACTCATTTGTTGTAGAAGGGAAGCCAATAAATCAGTTCGCAGATACTCGGTCTCTGGCGATAAAGAATTGGATAAAGCAAGAGCTTGTTTTGCATCAACTTGTTTGGCGGAAACCAAAGGGTAGCCAATAAGCTCCATAAAGCCATTTTCTACCATTAAATCAGTTAAAACCTGTAAAAGTCGATAATCTTTTGGTAATGCTTTTTTGTCTTGGGCAGCTAATTGTATTTTGGGGATTTGATTATAACCATAAAAACGGCCAACTTCTTCCGCTAAATCCTGCCAAAAATAAATATCAAACAAGCGCCAGAAAGGCACTTCGGCTTGATTTTTGTTAATTTCAAAGCCGTATTGTTGTAAGGCTTTATTAATCTCTAGCGGGGAGTATTTTGTTCCTAAAAGATGATTAATTTTATCGCAGGAAAATTCAATAATTCGTTTTTTGTAAGGAAGGGCGATAGATTGAATCTCCCCTATTTTTACATCAGGCAAGATTTTCCCAATGGTACTGGCGGCCCAGTCTAAGGAGGGTTTAGCAATCAAAATATCCACTCCCCTTTCGTAGCGATAGGAGGCATCAGTTTGAAAATTCAATGCTTTAGCAGTTTGACGGATAGTAATTGGATCAAAAACAGCAGCCTGCAAAATAATGGTTTTAGTATCTTGGGAAACTTGAGAGTTTTCTCCTCCCATAATGCCGGCTAAATCAATAATTCTTTGTTTATCCTCAATTATGATAGCACCCTCTGGTAGATTATGATCTTTGCCATCCAAAGTAGTAATTTTCTCGCCTTTTTGGGTTGGTCTAACTTTCATAATTTGACCTAAAACCTTATCATAATCAAAGGCGTGCATGGGTTGACCCAATTCCAGCATCACAAGATTAGTAATATCAACAATGTTATTGACAGGCCGGAAGTCAAAAGCTTTTAATTTTTTCACCAGCCATTCCGGTGAGGGACCGATTTTAACATTGTCAATAAGGCGGTAAATATAGGAAGGGCAGAGTTTTTGGGAAGAAATTTCAAGTTTGAGCGGTTTATTAATTGGGTTGGTAGAAACAGAAGGAATAGCAAATTTTATCTTTTGACCAGTTTTAGCCCCAATTTCCCGGGCCACACCCAAAATAGATAAACAATCGCCTCTGTTTGGTGTTATTTCAAGATCCAATACATCATCTTTAATGCCTTCCACATTTAAACCAGCCGATGTTAAAATTTCCACTAGTTTTTCTTGTGGTGGCAGATCAACAATTTTTTTAAGATGATTGGTTGAAATAATCATTTTAAATTTTAAAATTGCTTTAAAAACCTAAAATCACCCTGGTATGGCATTCTAATATCGTCCATGCCGGTTAGAATCATCAAAAGCCGGTCAATGCCCATCCCAAAGGCAAATCCCTGCCACCTTTGGGGGTCAACACCCATGTTTTGCAGAACTTCTGGATGAATCATGCCAGAACCCAATATTTCCAGCCATTTGCCTTTATAAAATATGGCCAAATCCATACCCGGCTCCACAAAAGGATAATAGGCAGGAAAAATTTTTGTTTTAATATTTTCGCCAAAAATCTTTTTAACAAATTCATCTAAAATCCAAATCAAATTGCTCATTTTAATATTTTTATCAATGGCAAAGCCCTCCAGTTGATAAAAAGTCGCTTCGTGAGTGGCATCAGTTGCCTCATGGCGGTAGCATCTACCCGGGACAATAATGCGAACAGGTGGTTTGCGCGTTTCCATTGCTCTTATCTGTACCGGAGAGGTGTGAGTCCGCAAAACTCTACCATCTTTTAGGAAAAAAGTATCTTGGACATCTCGAGCGGGATGAGTCTTGGGAATACGAAGGAGATCAAAATTATATTTCTCCTCTTCTATCTCTGGTCCTTGGACAATTTCAAATCCCATATCCTGGAAAACTTTACAAGACTTGCGTAAAAATGTTGTAATTGGATGATAATGTCCTATCATTGTTTACTCTTTTTAGAGCTCTCTCTTCTAAAATATAATTCTATGAGGATTAAAGCAACAACTAAGATTATTGTCTCCCACACTGATAATACCCGGATGGTTTGTAAAAAAAGCAAAAAAACTGCACCGGCAGCAATTAAAAAACCTTGCCGAAAAGCAGGTTTTAATTGAGAAAAAATAACTTCACGATTGGAAAGCGAAACTTTTAAATAAAAATTGATTAAAGTGATTGAGCCGAGTAAAATTATAAAAATGGAGGCAAAAAATAAACTTTTTTGTAAGATATCAGCTTGGTATGGATCAACACTAAAAAGTAGAAAAATAAACAACCCCAAAGCTATCAGCATGGAAGAAAATAGTAAAAAGGTATAATATCGTAAACTCATAATCATTTCTTTTTAATTTTATTTAAAAGTTCTTCTATTCTTTGGGCATGGGCTATTGATGTATCGAAAATAAAAGTTAATTTTGGAATAAATTTCCAGCGAAATTTTAAAGCCAAATGATGTTGCATCTCCGGTGCTTTCATTTGAAGAAAATCAAGAATCTCGCTCTCCTTAATTTTATGGGGGGAAGTTTCTAAAAAGCTTACAAAAACCTGAGCTGATTTTAAATCAGGACTAGTATTAACATCAGTAATTTGAATTAAAGTTTCAAAAGGTAAGGAAAAATTATAAATGAGATATGATAATTCTTTCTGAAGCTCACGATTAATTTGCAGTATTCTCTTGGTTGCCATATATTATCGCTTTTGCCATTGAGGTGCGCGGCGAGCTCTTCTAAGCCCTGGTTTTTTCCGCTCCTTTATCCTTGGGTCACGAGTTAAAAAGCCATTTTTTCGAAGCACTGGCTTTAATTTTTCATCAAAGTTGACCAATGCTCGAGTTACGCCCAACCGAAGAGCTCCAATTTGAGAAGAAACACCGCCTCCCATAATTTTAGCATCAATATTAAACTTTCCTTCTAATCCAACGACTTTAAATGGTGCAAAGGCATCTTCAATATTTTGATCTTTTCCATTAATTGTTAATTTGCCCTCACCCTTTTCTAAAAGAACTCTGGCAATAGCAGTTTTACGCCGTCCCAAACCATAAAATTTATTATTTTTTTTCATCTGTTTCCTTAGTAAAACAAATTCGTGATAAAAAAACTTTTTTTAATCTATTTTTGGGTAGCATTCCAGCAACAGCTTTTTGTATAATTATTTTAGGATTTTTGGCTAGCAATTCCTTAAAAGTTGTAGTTTTTAAGTTACCGATGTATCCACTGTGAAAAAAATATTTTTTCTCTAATTTTTTGGGTATAATCTTAAATTGATCAAAATTAATAACTTCAACATTGATTTTAGGATCTTTATGTGGGCAGTAGGAGGGTAAATTTTTGCCACGAATAGTATCAGCAATCTCTACTGCTAACTTTCCTAAAATTCTACCTTTGGCATTAATTGTTACATTTTTTTTTGGCTCATATTCAGTCATTTCAAACTCTTTTTTTTCTTTTGATTTGTTTTTACAGCTTCCACAACTTTTGGTTCAGTTTTGATTAAATAGACTAATGCTTGTGGAGCTTTATCGCCCCCTCTTGAGAGGAGCTTGGCAATACGAATAATATTTTTATCTTTTATATAAGAGGGTATTAATATATCCTTCATTTTTAAAGCTGCTTTAGGATGATAAAGATAACCGGAAAGATAGCGAAAACTATTTAAATCATTTTTTTGGGTTTTAGTAAAGATATCCTCGATTTTTGACTTCAAAACTTTCGCTTTAGAAAGAGTTGTTTTTACCTTCTCATAAATTATTAGAGAAGTGATTTGATTTCTGATAATATCAGGTCTTATTTTTCTCTTTTTTGTCATTTTTTTCCTTGGAAAAAAACAGTAGTGTTAACGGATGTCATCTTTTCACCTTGTGAAAAGGACAGGAGCGTTAGGGATGTCATTTTTTAGCTTTTTTGGATTTTGCTTTTACAGTTTTTTTAACCTTAACTTTTTTAACAGCTTTTTTAATTATTTTTTCTTTAGGCGGTTTAATATCAATGGCGCCTTCAACTAAACCAAAATGTTCAAGCAAAATTTGACTGGCTGTTTTGAGGGCTCCCTCAGGAGAAATAGTACCATCAGTTGTTATATCTAAAGTAAGTTTATCAAAATTAGTAATACCACCAACACGGGTATTTTCCACTTCAAAATGAACTTTTCTAAGGGGTGTAAAGATACTATCAATTGCAATTGTCCCTAAAGGTAATTTTTCTTCTTTTCTCCGTTCAACAGGTATATAACCTCGTCCTTTTTCAACATTAACCTCAAGCGAAAGAGATCCTCCCTTATCCAAACTACATAAATAATGATCGCAGTTAATTACTTCTACTTCAGGATTAGATTTGAAATCACCAGCTTTAACTTTAACCGGGCCGCTAACCTTTAATTGCAGTGTTACTGGTCCCTCAGATAATAGTTTAAAACGGATTTCCTTTAAATTTAGTAACAATTCAACAACATCTTCTTTCATACCTTTAAGGGTTGAAAATTCATGAGGTACGCCATCAATGCGAACGGAAGATATAGCTGCACCAGAAAGAGATGAAATCAGTACTCGCCGAAGACTATTACCAACTGTAACGCCATAACCAGGAGACAAAGGTTCAATAATAAATGTAGCTTGGTTCTTTTCACGACTTTCTTTTTTAATGGAGACCAAATTGGTCTCGGGTAGGATATAAGGCATTTTAACTCCTTTTAGTTAAAATGAAAGGCATTTTTACTCCTTTCAATTAAAATTAACGAGCATAAAACTCTGTTATTAAATCAAAATCGAATTCTGACGGCATTTTTTCTAAAGAGGGTTTTTCAATTAATTTTCCGACTATTTCTTTTTTATTAAAACTTAACCAGGGAGCAATATTAGTATCAGGAATTTTATCAGGCTTTAATTTTAAAGAAATAATTTGATCTTTTTTAACCGGATAAGATGGAAAATTTATCTTTTTATCATTTATTTTTACTTTTCCATGTCTCACTAATTGTCGAGCGGCAAGCCGGGATGGTGCAAAACCAAGCCGATAAACAATATTATCTAAACGGGTCTCTAACATTTGATAAAGTATTTCATTAGTTGCTTGAGGTGATTTGGAAGCCTGTCTCATATAACGTCGGAGTGTGGCTTCAGTTAGACCATAACTTTTTTTGACTTTTTGTTTTTCTCGAAGAAGTATACCATAATCCGATAATTTTTTACCTTTTCTTTGACCACGGGCACCAGGAGCGTAGGAACGCCGGGTTAGGGAACATTTTACGGAAAAACATCGTTCACCTTTTAAAAAGAGTTTTACTCCCTCTCTACGACAAATTTTACATACATCAACTTTAGTCATTTTAGACTCTTCTGGCTTTCTTTGGTCTTACCCCACCATGAGGCAATGGTGTTGTATCTTTAATAGCAGTAACTTTAAGATGGGTTCCTTGCAAGACACGGATAGCCGATTCTCTACCAGTACCAACACCTTTAACAAGAATTGCAACTTTTTTAAGACCATATGGGGATAATTTTTCTAAAACATTTTTCATTGTAGTTGTAGCAGCAAAAGGTGTGGATTTTCTTGTTCCCTTAAATCCAGAGGTTCCGGCAGAACCCCAAGCCAAGACATTGCCCCCTTTATCAGTTGCACAAATAATTGTATTGTTAAAGCTGGAATTGATATAAATTTTTCCTTCTTCAACAATTGGTATCGTTTTTTTCTTTTTGATAATTTTCTTTTTAGCCATAATTATCCTTTAAGATTATGTCTTTTCTGCTGTTTTTTTGCGGCCTGATCCAACAGTTACCTTTTTGCCTCGTTTGGTTCGCGCATTGGTTTTTGTCCGCTGCCCCCTGACAGGCAGATTTTTAGCATGACGAATTCCCCTGTAGCAGTTAATTTCTTTTAACCTTTTGACATTTTGTGTTACTTTAACTCTTGCTTCACCTTCAATTTGATATTGATCCTCAACAATTTTTTTAATTGTATCAAGTTGAGATGTTGTTAAATCTTTGGTGCGAATATCTTTATCAACTCTGGCCTGGTCTAAAATTTTCTTGGCACGTGGTCGGCCAATACCATAAATATAGGTTAAGGCAATTTCAACTCTTTTGTTATCGGGAATATTAACGCCAGCAATTCTAGCCATTTCGCTCCTTTTAGTCGCTCAATGTAAACTTATTACTATATGCTATAAGCCATTTGCTATACGCTATCCCGCCATGGCGGGATTATCCTTGTCGTTGTTTGTGGCGAGGATTTTCACAAATAACATGGACTACTGGTTTGTAGCTGCCATCATTTTTCTTTTTCTTGCGTCGCACGACAATCTTACATTTTTGACAGATTTTTTTGACCGATGGTCTGACTTTCATTACAACCTCTTCAAAATCCTTCCTTTGGTTAAATCATAAGGGGAAAGCTCAACAAGAACATTATCACCTGGAATGACCTTTATATAATGAATCCGCATTTTTCCTGACAAGTGAGCCAGAATTGTCTCTCCAATTTCTAATTTCACATTAAAAAGGGCATTGGGTAATGCCTCTAGCACCTCTCCCTGTAATTGTATGGTGTCTTTTGGCATCATTTTCGACTACACTCCCTCGCCATGGCGAGGCGATAAGCTGAAATAAAGCTTCCCAACCGCAAGCGGTGAGGTATCCTTTTGATTAGGCCTGCCTGACGGCAGGCTGCTTCTTTTAACCCCTTGCTTCGCTACGAGCTGTTTTGTATTCCCGACGGCAAGCGTCGGGGTATTAAAACAGATTAAAACAATACATTTTAATAATAACATAATGTAATTTATTTGTCAACCTTTACCAAGGAGTTAAATCAAGATATCCATCTTTGGTTATGGCAATAGTTTTTTCAAATTGAGCTGACAGCGCGCCGTCAGATGTTACAATGGTCCAATTGTCAGATAAAACACTAATATCGCCAATCCCAGTCGTTGCCATTGGTTCTAGAGCCAAGACCATACCTTCTTTTAAGATAATCTTTTCATCTACTTCCCAGTTATAGACAGATGGTTCTTCTTGAAGATTTTTACCAACGCCATGTCCAGTAAGATCTTTGACTATATTTAATCCCCCTTCTTTAATTGTTTTTTCAATTTCACGGCTAATTTCCACTAAAGGAACATTAGGTTTAATTTTAGCAATAGCTTTTTTAAGGGCCAAAGAAGTTATATCTAATAATCGTTGTTGGATTGGGGTCGGTTTTCCAACAATAAAACTAATAGCGGCATCTGTGCAGTAATCTTTATATTTAATTCCAAGATCAATAGTAATTATATCTTCCTGTTTTATTTTCTTGGAAGAAGGAACCCCATGGACAATTTCTTCATTTATAGACACGCAAATATTGGCAGGATAACCACGATAATTTTTAAAAGCGAAGGTGGCATCTTTTTTAATTAATTTTTGAGCAATTTGATCCAAATCAAGGGTTTGCATACCCGGCTTAGTAGCAGATTTGAGTTTATTTAAAATATCAACCAAAATCTTTCCCCCTTGAGCCATAATATTTATCTCATTTTGTTTATAAATCATATTTAAAACTTGTTTATAAATCATTTTCAGAGTACAATTGATCTAATTTTTTATAAATATCATCTCGAACTTGCTCTATTGAAGGTTCACCATCAATATTGATTATCTTTGCATTATAACCGTAGGTTAAATGCTTTGCATTATAACCGTAGGTTAAATGCTTTGCATTATAACCGTAGGTTAAATGCTTTGCATTATAACCGTAGGTTAAATGCTTTGCATTATAGTAATCGATTAAAGGTTTTGTTTCCTTTTGATATTCAATAATTCTTCTATCAATAATTTTTGGCTGATCGTCTGGTCTTTTGATGAGATTGCCGCCGCAATCACATTTTTGAAATTGTAAACTTTTGGCCGGATAAAAAATTTTTCCACACTTTTCACAAGTTCGACGAGACAAAATTCGCTTTTTTAATGAAGCTTTTGAAACTTGTAGATTAATAATTATTGGTAAGGGTAATTTTTTTTCTTTTAAAATTATTTCTAAATCTTTTGCTTGTTTAATTGTTCTTGGATAACCATCAAAAATAATTCCACAACTTGTGGTGATATTGGTTAATTTATCCTTAACAAATGTTTCAACTAAATCTTCTGGTAAAAGTTCGCCTTTGTGACTAGTAAAAAAATCAGCAATTTTTTTACCCATAGGTGTGGCTTTCCTCACTTCTTGACGCATAAGCTCCCCAGTAGAAAAATAGAACAAATTATATTTTGATGCTAAAGATTGGGCTTGCGTTCCTTTCCCAGAACCAGGAGGCCCCATTATAACAATTACTATTTGGCTATTTGTGTTATTTTGTTGATTGCCCATACTCCTTTTTCTCCTTTAGATAAAGGTTGTGATAATTCAACTTCAAATTCACCATTCTGATTTTTTGTTGATAGAATAATTTTTTCCGTAGTTTTTGATTTTTCACTAAAACTTTGATCAAAGGTAAAACCAAAATAACCTTGGCTTTGTGCTTGAGCAGATTGAATTGGATCTGCATAAAAAGTATTTTGTCCGTTTTCTATCTTTTTTTGTATATCACTGGCCTTTTGGGATAAAGTAAATTCTATATAAAGTTTTTTAGATTTTTCATCTAAGGTTGGAATGGCCAAATTTTGTCCAATTTTAATATTGTAGGGCTCTGATATACCATTAGCAATGGCAAGAGATAAATAGGAAATATTAAAATTTCCGGCAATAGCTTGCAAGGTTTCACCGGATTTAACTACATATAAATTTTTAGGTTGTGTGAGACGAGAAGTAGAAGCAGATACAGAAGTTGTAGTGGAGGATACTGATGTTGGAGAAGGAGATGTTTCAGGTTCAACCAGCTGTGAAGAATCTAAGGTAGTTTGTGAAGATTCGGATAAAGTTTTAGATTTAGCAAAAAAATAAGTTGTTGAAGTTGAAAGAGTAATGACTAAAACAATTAGTATAAAGAGTAACCAATCACGTTGTCCCTTTTGCATCTAACCTCCGATAACAAAACTGATAGGATAATCACCTTGCCCAACACGTTGATCACTATCACTTTCTTTTACCATTATATCACCGACAAGCGGTGAGGAAATTTTGCCACCTGGATAATTTAATAAAGTATAACTAATAAATTGTCCATCTTGGTAGCAAACGGGTAAATTTTGTGAACGATTATCTTTTGTAATTTGGTGAAAATTTGAACCATCAAGATTAATAGAATAAATTTCTAATGATTTGGCACTATTTTTTAAAGTTTTACTATATATAATAGTTTGGCCACAGGAAGACAGGGAAAAAATTTGTTCATTTTTATATGAAGCAATTATATCTGATTGTTTCGTATTAATATTAACTTTCATAATTTTAATTTCATTATTTTGTTGTTCGACAAAAATTATATAATTATTATTAATAAAATGAGGGTAAAGAATACCAGATGTATTAGAATAAATAAAATTCTTATTGTTACTATCTAAATCTAAAATATTTAATGTAAAACCATAATTTGGATCAGCATTGGAAAAATTAACTACCGTAACTTTTTTATTATCAGAAGATATGGTTGGTGTTTGTTCAAAGTTATAATTATCATAAATTTTCTTTTTAGTTTTACCATCAATTGATAACAAATAAAGATTTTTCCCTTCACCCTCTTGGATTAAAGCTAATATATTTTTATTATCAGCGGATGTGGCTGATATAATTTTTTCCAAATTGTTGGGGTATATTTTTTTAAGATTTTTCCCATTTGTATTAACTAAATAGATTTCACCACCTTCATCTTTAGCATTAAAAAAGGCTAATTGAATATTTCCATTTTCTGATGATTGAGATGATTGACTTGTTAAACTACTCGCCTTTGAAGTCGTAGAAGTAGATGATCTTTTTTGGGAATTAAGATAAAGGCCAACAAAAATTAGCAAAATTATAGCAAACAGTAGAGTACTGTATTTTTTCATTTTTTGAATTCTCATAAATTTTCGTAAGTCTTCATAACAAGCTGGGCCTGAAATTGCTTCATTGTTTCAATAATTACAGCAACTATGATTAAAATACTGGTTCCACCCAAAACTAAGGTTGTAATACCAGTTGCTGCCTGAACTAAAAAGGGCAAGACGGCAATTATACCTAAAAATATTGAAGAAGGTAGTGTAATTTTGCTCATGATTGATTTTAAATAAGTTGATGTTTCCCTTCCGGGACGAATTCCTGGAATAAAACCTCCCTGTTTTTGTAAATTTTCCGCAACTTCATCTGGTTTAAAAACAATTGAAGTATAAAAATAAGTAAAAGCAATAACTAAAATAAAATAAATAATTCCATAATAAAGATTATTTTCAAAAAATTTGGCAATTGCTGAGGCAGAATTAGCGATAAATGGAGTACGGGCTGATTGAAAAAAACGGGCAGCGACGCCAGGTAAAGTAATAAAAGAAATAGCAAAAATAATTGGAATTACTCCGGCAGTATTAACTCGCAAAGGCAAATGACTTTCTACTGGAATTGTTGCGCCCATTCTAATGCGTCGGGCATAAGTTACTGGAATTTGACGTTCTCCTTCAGTCACTAAAACAATAAAACCAATAGTAATGAGTGTTAGTACGCCGAAAAAGATTAATGCACCAATTTTACCCGTTCCAATAATAGCAAAAGTATTCCTTACTTGTATAGGCAAACCAGCAATAATACCTAATGTAATAATCAAAGATATGCCGTTGCCAATACCATTTTCCGATATTAACTCACCAATCCACATTAAAAAGATTGTTCCAGCAGAAGCGGCAATCAAAACCGTTATTAAATCAAAAGTTGATAAAGAAATAACAATTCCTTGACTGCGAAGTATGGCCAACATACCATAGGCCTGAATAATAGCCATAGGAATAGTTAGCCAACGAGTATATTGATTAATTTTATGACGACCAAATTCTCCTTCTTTTTGTAGTGCTTCCAAAGAAGGAATAGCAACAGTTAACAACTGAATAATAATAGAGGAAGTAATATAGGGACCTACTCCCATTAAAATTATCGAGAAACGGGATATTGAGCCGCCAGAGAACATATCTAAAATGCCAAAAAGTTGATTTCGAGAAAAGAAATCGCGTAGAGTATCTAATTGGACACCTGGTAGTGGAATATGGGCAAAAAGGCGAGTAATAAGTAAAAGTAGAATTACAAATAATACTCTACGTCTTAGATCTGGCAGGGTCCATATTTTTCTTAAATTTTCTACAAATGCCATGATTATTTATTTTAAGAGACTGAATGCCTCGAAGCTTGCTTCGAGGATGAAATTCTTTTATGAGCGAAGCGAATAACAAGGTTCTGACGAGCGTAGCGAGGCAGGTTCTTATTTAAAACAAACTTACCCGTAGGGTTACTTCGCGGCTTACCGCGAAGTAGTTTATTTTTTAAAGATATTTCTTTCTCTACACTTTTACTATACAGGCAATTTTCAATTTTTATCCTTTTCTTACATTTCCCAACTAATTTAACAGGCCGCTTTAAATCTTTAATAATCCCCTTTTCTAAAAGCGACTGAGGGGTAATTATTTCTTCTTCTTTAAACCGATCAACAACTTTTTCCAAATTAACTGTATAGGGTTTGGGAAATTTACTTGCAAAACCCCGTTTTTTAGGAATGCGTGACAAAAGAAGCATTTCTCCGCCCTTAAAGCGGCGAGGGATTTTATGAGCTGAACGAGCTTTTTGGCCTTTGGTTCCTCGACCGGCTGTTTTGCCACCTCCCGCAGAAATTCCCCGTCCAACTCTTTTGCTCTTTTTATTTTTATTGGGTAATTTATCAAGCATTATTCTCCTTGGTATTTTTTTAACTGCTGCAGGGCAAAGTATGTAGCTTTAGCGTTATTTAACTTATTGTGTGAACCAAGAATTTTAGCTGAAATATTTTTAATACCCGCTAATTCTAAAACGGTCTTAACAGAACTGCCAGCCATAATTGATTTGCCTTTCTTGGCAGGTCTTAAAATTATTTTTGCCGGACCATATTTAAAATAAACACTGCAAGCAATTGTTCCATCTTTCAGCGGTACACTAATCATTTCTTTTTTAGATTGACTGGTGGCTTTTTTAATCGCCTCGGATAAATCATTGGCTTTACTCAGCCCAATCCCAACATGACCATTACGATCTCCGGAAACAACTAAAGCACGAAATCTAATCCGTTTGCCTCCGGCAACTGTCCGGGCAATTCTTGATATTTCTACAACTTTGTGTTCAAATTCACTATCTCTGGATTTTTCTCTATACATTTAGAACTCCAATCCTGCTTTTCTTGCTCCCTCGGCTAAAGCCTTAACGCGACCATGGTAAGCAAAACCTGACCGATCAAAGACAACTTTTTTAATTTTACATTTGATAGCTTTTTGGCCCAAATCTTCGCCTACCATATAAGCTTTTTCTATCTTTGTTTTCTTTTCCTTTATTTTCAAATCAGAAGTTGAAACCAATGTTTTTCTTTTCACATCGTCAATAATTTGGGCACTAATATGCTTAGAAGATCTAAAAACACAAAGTCTTGGACGCTCTTGTGTCCCTGAAATTTTAGCCCTAATTTTTCTTTTACGAGAGAGTCTGCCTTTTTGCATTTTATTCTCCTGTAGCCTTGGCAGTTTTACCAGGTTTTAATTTAATATTTTCGCCTAAATATCGTATTCCTTTACCCTTATAAGGATCAGGAGGCCGCAGACTTCGCAGATGAGCTGCCATTTGGCCGACTTTTTGTTTATTCAATCCTTCTATTGTAATGATGTTTTTGGCAATTGTAAATTTAATCCCCTCTGGCGGTATAATTTCTACTGGATGAGAGTAACCAAGAGATAAAACCAGTTTTTCGCCATCTTGTATTGCGCGATAACCAACACCTTTAATTTCTAATTGTTTTTGATAATTTTCAGTAACTCCTTTTGTGGCATTGGCTAAAAGTTGACGAAAAAGTCCATGTAAAGATTTGGTTTCTTTTTTATCATTAATTCTATCTACAATTAATTTTGAATCATTAATTTTTGCAGTTAAAACATCTGGTAATTTAATTTGCTCCTGTCCATTGGGACCAGAAATTAAAACATTTTTTCCTGCAATGGAAATTTTTACATTTCCATCGATTTCTATTTCTTTTTTGCCAATTCTACTCATTTTTCGCTCCTATGTTATGGAAGAAAAAGACAGTAGTGTAACGGATGTCATTATTGTCTCCTTAATATATTTCGCAAATAACTTCCCCGCCCAAGCCATGTTTTTTAGCATCTCTGCCAGTCATGACACCTTTGGGGGTTGATAATAAAACAACACCTAATCCGTCAAGTGGCCTGGGAATTTGATAGGATTTAACATAAATTTTGACAGAAGGAGAAGAAATTTGCTTGATTTTGTCAAATACTGGCTCATTGCCTTTGTATTTTAATGATATTTCAAGATATTTTTTATCATCTTTGGAAATTTCTTTGACAGAACTAATAAAACCTTCTTTAACTAAAACATCTGAAATTGCTTTTTTAAACTTGGAAAAAGGCAAAAGAATACTGGGCTTGCCAACAGATCCAGCATTTCTAAGTGATGTAAATAAATTAGCAATTGGATCCATCTTTTACTCCCTACTTCTTACCATGATGCTTTTCTTACCCCGGGAATTTGACCGCGAGAGGCAAGCTGGCGAAAACATATCCGACAAATTCCATATTTTCTAATAAATCCTCGACCTCTACCACAAAGGTTACATCGATTAATTTTACGGGTAGAATATTTTGGTTTTCTTTTTGCTTTGACAATCCAAGATGTTTTAGCCACGATTACTCCTTTTTAAAAGGGAAGCCATAATTTTCTAAAATCTTTTTACCTTCTTCATCGGTTTTAGAAGATGTTGTAATTGTGATTTGCAAACCATGTAAATCTTCAACTCTTTCTGTTTCAATTTCTGGAAAGACGATTTGCTCTTTAAAACCAAGAGTATAATTGCCCTCCTTATCAAAACAAGCGAGAGTTAAACCGCGAAAGTCTCTTACTCTTGGTAAACTTATATTAATTAATTTTGTCAAAAAATCTTTCATTTTTTTGCCGCGCAGTGTTACTTTCATTCCAATAATATCACCTTGTCGTAATTTAAAATTGGAAATAGATTTTTTAGCATGGGTATAAAGAGATTTTTGACCAGAAATTTGAGATAAGGTTCGTTCAACTTTATCCTTTATTTTTGGATTTTTGCCAAAGCTGCATGAAATAACAACTTTTTCAATTTTTCCCATTATTTCTTTAGCCATCGATTGCCTCTTTACATTTTTTACAAATTCTCATTTTAGCTGTTTTTTTATTAGATTTTTTAAAGGCGATACGGGTAGCTTTATTACAACGGGGACAAATTATTTTTAAATTTGATAAATCAATTGGAGCTGGAAATTTAATTATACCGCCTTGGGGATGAGCGCGAGAAGGACGAAGATGTTTTTTGGCAATATTTAATCCTTCAACAATAGCTTTATGTTTTTTTGAGGATATTGATAAAACTTTACCTGTTTTTGCACGGTCTTTGCCAGACAAAACCAAAATTACATCACCCTTTTTAATAATCACCAGACCTCCGAAGCTAATGAAATAATTCTATTGTATCCTTTATCTTTTAACTCTCGTGCAACTGGACCAAAAATTCGAGTTGCTCTTGGCGTACTATCTGGATTAATAATTACAGCTGCATTATCATCAAAACGGACCCTCGTACCATCCTTACGCCCAATTGGATATTTTGTTCGAACAATTACTGCTCTAACCTTTTCTTTCTTTTTAACTTGACCATGAGGAAGAGCTTTTTTAACAGAACAAACAATTAAATCGCCGACAGAAGCTGCATTTAATTTTCCTCCTCCAATAACCCGAATAACCAAAACTTCTTTGGCACCAGAGTTATCAGCAACTTTTAATCGACTATAGGGTAATATCATTTAATTACTTTATTAATTTTAAAATGAATATTTTTAGTAATGGGACGACAATTGGAAAATTCTACAAAGTCGCCAACTTTACATAAATTTTTAGGATCAAAAATTTGGAAGCAATGATGAATTTTATATCGTTTTTTGTAAAGAGGATGAATTTTAGTTATTATTACTTCTACTTTGGCACATGTGTTGTGATGTTTAATCACATGGCCTGTAAAAAATTTTGACATATTATTCTCCTTTTTCGGCAGCTTTTTCACCTATTATGCTCCAAATTCTGGCGATTTCTTTTTTTTGATTTTTGATTGCACATTTATTTTTATTTTTTGCCAGTGTTTTATCAAATTGTAATTGCATTAGTTTTTGATAAGCATTTTGTAATTCCAAAGTTAACGCTTTTAAATCTTTGTCACGTAAATTTTTCAAAGATTCTTTCTTTTTCATGCTACTGCCTTTTAATAAATTTAGTCTTGATTGGTAATTTACAACCAGCCAGTGTTATTGCTTGGTAGGCGATATTTTCACCAACGCCATCCAACTCAAATAAAATTTGTCCTTTAAGTAGTGGACAGACGAAATGGTCTAAAGATCCCTTTCCTCCACCCATTCCAGTTTCCGCAGGTGATTTGGTAACAGGTTTATCCGGAAAAATTCTAATCCATACTTTACCACCTCGTTTAATATGTCTTGTAATTGAGCGACGAGCCGATTCAATTTGTCTAGCAGTAATCCAACGTGATTCTAAAGCTTTTAAACCATAACGACCAAAAGCAAGAGTAAAACCACGCGAAGCACTACCTTTGGTCTTACCACTAAATTGTTTTCTATGTTTTAATTTTCTGGGCATTAACATTATTGGACCTCAGGAATATTAATCCATACTTTAATACCAATAGTTCCATATTTTGTTAAAGCATCAACTTGAGCATAATCTATATTAGCGCGCAAAGTTGCCAAAGGAACCGAACCATTAGAAAATTTTTCACGACGGGCAATCTCAGCTCCTCCCAATCGTCCAGAAATTGCTATTCTTACACCCTTGGCACCGGATGCCATTATTTTCTCCAATGCTTGTTTAATAGCACGTCTATAGGCGATTCTTTTTTCAATTTGTGTGGCAATAGTTTGTGCCATAATTGAAGCAGATAATTCCGGCTTTTTGACTTCAATAATATCCAGTTTTATCGGTGAAATCGCAATTTCTTTTTCCAGCTTTTCTTTTAATTGGATAACACCTTGTCCTTGGCGACCAATAATTATACCGGGTCTAGCTGTAGAGATAATGATTTTTAATTCACCAACACGACGTTCAATTTCAATTTTATCTATGGCAGCATTAAAACCAAATTTTTTAAAAGTATATTGGCGAATTTTTTGATCTGCTAAAAGATTTTTAGCAAAAGCAGATTTTTGACTAACAAACCAACGAGATTGCCAATCTTTTTTCCACGGAAGCCTATAACTTTGAGGAGAGATTTTATGTCCCATTTTTTATTCCTTTTTGAGGGAAGAAAAAACAAGGTTCTGTCCCGCGAAGCGGGACGGGTTCTTAATTCCGAAGGAATCAAGGTTCTGTCGCCGCAGGCGACGGGTTCTTATTTTTCGCTCCTATTTTTTTGTCTCTTTCTTTTTAATTATTTCTCTTTCTTTTTTATCATCTAAAATTAGAGTTATATGGCTATAGCAGTGACGAATAGGTAAGGCACGCCCTTTGGAAACCGCAATATATCGTTTCAATCGCGGCCCTTGAGAAACTGTTAAATTTGTAATTATTAATTTATTAATATCTATATCTTTAGCTTTAGCTGCAGCAATACCAGATTTGAGTAATTTTACCAAAAGATAGGCGCTTTTTTGCGGTGCAAATTGTAATTTATCAAGAGAATCTTTGGCAAGTTTATTGCGCAATTGGGAGATTAATGGACTAACTTTTGTAGGTGAAATTTTGATAAATTTAAGTTGAACTTTTACTGGCATCTTCTTCCTTATTGGTTAGATTTTTACTAGTGGCAGTTGCTTCCAATGCTTGTTGAGCTTGTTCACGTGCCATTCGACCGCCGTGTTTAAAAAATTTGCGCGTTGGAGCAAATTCCCCAAGTTTGTGACCAACCATTTCCTCAACAATTTTAACATTGACGTGGACTCTGCCGTTATGAACACCTAACGTTACACCAACCATTTCAGGAGTTATGATGCTATCTCTTGACCACGTTTTGATAACTGTTTTATCACCCGATTTAATATTTTGAATTTTATGTAGTAATTTAGGGTCTGTAAAAGGACCTTTTTTTAATGATCTACCCATTGCTTCTCCTTTTAATAATGAATCTATCTGAAGCTTTAGGCTTTCTGGTTTTATGACCTCGTGCAATATGTCCCCAAGGAGTTTTAGGATATTTTAAACCAATTGGATTAACACCTTCACCACCACCGTGAGGATGAGCAGCTGGATGCATTGCCTTACCTCTAACTGTTGGACGTTTTCCCATATGGCGGATAATTCCTGCTTTAGAAATGCGGCGGGCAAAGTGTTTAGGATTGGAAACAGTTCCCAATGTTGCATAGCAATTTTCATGGAAACGTCGAATCTCACCCGAAGGTAATTTGACTTGAATATAGGATGTGCCTTCTTCTTTGGCTAAAATTAAGGCACGATTGCCAGCACTGCGAACTAATTTCGCACGACTTCCTGGTATAATCTCTAAGTCATAAATTGGCAGTCCAGAAGGAATGTTTTTGATTTGCATTCGATTGCCAGTAGATAATGAAGCTTTTTGGCCGGCAAGTAACATTTGATCTTTTTTTAAACCATCAGGTGCAACGATATATATTTTTTTACCAGATGCTAACTGTAATAGTGCAATATCGGCACTGCGATTGGGATCATAATCAATAGATATAACTTTGGCTTCTTGATTAGGATATTGATCGAGAGTGGAGATTACTCGAAGTAGTCTCTTTGCTCCTCCGCCACGATGGCGTATAGAAATCCTGCCAGTTTTATCTCTGCCAGCCTTTTTATTATATTTTTTGATTAAATATTTAGGATGTGAAACTTTTGTCATTGTCACTCTTTATTCTTTTTAATATTTTTAGAGTCTTTTTTATCTTTTTTTTCTTCTTCCAGACCATATCCTGGTATTTTTTGCCCTTGTTTAATAAAAACAATTGCCTTCTTTATATTAGATGTTTTTCCAGTAAAACGACGTCGTCTTTTTAAAACCGGTTTAGCGTTTAAAATTTTTACATCGATTGGATCAACTTTATATAATTTCTTAATTATTTGGCCTATTTCTTTTTTGTTAGCATCTAATCGAACTCTAAAAGTATATTGACGCCGTAAGGCTAATTTTAATGTTTTTTCACTAATTATTGGTTTAAGAAGAATTTGTTGTTTCATCAAAATTTTATTTTATTTTATTTTTAATTACGTTTTAATGATTTTTTTCTCTTGAGGATTAAAGAATGCAATTTGCTTCTTTTCAGAATCAAATGATTCAATTTTTTTCTTAAAGGCTTCTTTTTCCCAGATATGCCAGTTAAATTTTAATAAATCATAGATATTAATATTGTTAAGATTAATAATTTTACAATATGGTAGATTTCTATATGAAAGGACGACTGGAAGATTCTGCTTGGCTAAAATTATAAGAATTGTACCTTCTTCAATCGGCAATTTATGTAAAGATGCTTCTGCTTCTTTAGTTGATACCTTGGAAAATTTTATATTATCAATAATGATTGTATGATTTTTTTTAATATTTTCCAAAATTGCAGTAAAAGTTGCTTTTTGATTCATTTTTTGTGGTAATCTTTGCTTATAATTTCGTTCTTTTGTCGGTCCAAAAACTACACCTCCACCCCTAAATATAGGGGAACGAATTGATCCAGCCCGTGCCCGACCAGTTCCTTTTTGTTTCCATGGTTTACGACCCCCTCCCGATACTTGACTTCTTTTTTTAGTAGAAGCCAATGGTATTCTTTGATTAGCCAAATAAGCTAAAACTGCTTGTTTTAATAAAGTAATTGAACCTTTTTGGGCTAAAAATTTGTCAGGAACTGATATATTTCCCCTTTTTTCACCCTTTAAGTTAAAAACTGGTAGACTTTTCATTTTTTGCACTTTACACAGGGGTTATTATATGCCTTTTATCATTATTGGGGCGTCTTTGACCCCCGGAATAGCCCCTTTTACAGCCATGATATTATTTTCCTTATCAATTTTTACAATTGTTAAATTTTTAACTGTTTGTATCTTGCCGCCTAATCTTCCAGCCATTTTCTTGCCTTTAACTACTTTTTGAGGAAACGCGGAACCAATGGAACCAGGCCGGCGCTGTTGTTCAGAACCATGTGTTTGGGGTCCTCGGTGAAAGCCGTGTCGTTTGATTGTCCCGGCAAAGCCTTTACCCTTTGTTATGCCACGTACCTTAATTCTCTCACCTTCTTGGAAAATTCCTACATCTATTTTTTGACCAATTTTTAAGGGCAAATTGGCAGTGAAAGTTGCCTCTTTAATATAATGTGGCGTAGAATTGCTTTTTTTAAGATGCCCGGCCATAGGTTTATTGGGTTTCTTTTGGCCTAATCCTAATTGAACTATAGCTTTTTTGTCATCCTGCCCTTTAATATACAAAACAGTATTCGGCTGCACTTCTAAAAGAGTAACAGGGATATTTCTGTCATTTTCAAAGATATTTGTCATACCAATTTTTTTAGCTAATATTGCTTTCATTAAAATAAAATCTAAAGACCAAGAACTATCCTAATACTTGGGATGTTGTCCTGGCCATTATCTAATATTAGTCTGTTTTTATTATACACATTCCTAGTATTTGAGTCAAGTAATTTAGGTGTATAATAGAATAAATAATGTTAAGGAGGAGGGATGAAAAATATACCATGGTATTGGGCATTAGTTATTATTGTAGTATTCTTGGGTTTAATTTTAGGTGTTTTTTGGATAGTTACTGGATATCGTCAATCAAGCACTCCAAAAACTACCACAACATCTACTGCCGGCTCTAAAACATCAGCTTCGACTACTACTTCAGTTGTCGATACTGCTGGATGGAAAACATATGTTAATGAAAAGTATAAATATCAATTTTTATACCCGCCAGAAGCTTCTATAACAGAGGCCAAAGCGGCTGAGTTCCATATGACTCCAGAACAATACAATGCCGGAGTTACTTTTGAAGATCTCTACAATCAATATACAGGTAAAATTTGCATTCATCTTGAATATAAAGACAGCTATATCTTAATTTCTGCCTCAGAAAATTATCAATTTGAACATATTGTTTGTGGACGAACTGGCATGGGTACAGAAGGAACAGAATTTAAGGAAACAGTTACAGTTGCCGGTAAAAAATATCAAGCCAGTGGTGTTAAGGAAATTACTGCTGAATATCAAAATGTATCAATTATGGTTGATTTAGAAGATAAAACTAGAATTGAATTTGGTGGATCATATCCTGGCTTTGATACACAAAGACCTATTATTCATGCAATTCTAAACTCTTACAAAATTATTGAATAATTTCCCACACAAAAAGAGGCCATTTAGGGCCTCTTTTTGTCTTTAATTTAAGTTTTAATTATAAACGTAGTGAATAACAAGGTTCTGACGCGAAGCGTCAGGTTCTTATTTCTACATCTACGCCAGCAGGTAAATCAAGCGACATTAAGGAATCAATCGTCTTGTCATTAGGATCCAAAACATCAATTAGGCGTTTGTGAACCCTAGTTTCAAACTGTTCACGGGAATCTTTATGAACAAAAGGAGAACGTAAAACTGTGGTAAGGCTTCTTTCTGTAGGAAGAGGTATGGGACCAACAACAACGGCGCCAGTTCTTTCAGCTGTTTCAATAATTTTCTGAGCACATTTGTCAATAATACGGTAGTCAAAAGCTTTTAATCTTATTCTTATCTTTTGTTTAGGTTCGTTTTTCTTCGGCAAGGTTCTCCTTTTATTTATTAATTTTGGTTACAACTCCAGCTCCAACAGTTTTACCGCCTTCTCTAATAGCAAAGCGCATTTGCTCTTCCATTGCCACAGGTACAAGTAATTTTACCTTGACATTGACTGTATCGCCAGGCATGACCATCTCTTTTCCGGATGACAGTTGGGTAACCTCACCAGTTACATCGGTTGTTCGAACATAAAACTGAGGTTTGTAGCCTTTGAAAAATGGGGTATGACGACCACCTTCCTCTTTAGTTAAAATATAGATTTCAGTATCAAATTCTGTATGAGGAGTAATTGAACCAGGTTTGGCAATAACTTGACCTCTTTCTACATCATCTTTTTCAATTCCCCGCAAAAGCAATCCCACATTATCGCCTGCCTGACCTTCGTCTAATTGCTTTCTAAACATCTCAATACCGGTAACAATTGTCTTTTTAGTTGCACGTAAACCCACTATTTCTACTTCTTCATTGACTTTAACTACACCTCTTTCAATTCTACCTGTCACAACAGTACCGCGTCCTTTAATCGAAAAAACATCCTCAACAGGCATTAAAAAAGGCTTATCAACTTCTCTAACTGGCTCTTTAATATAGTCATCTAAAGCTTTTAAGAGTTCCTCAATAGATTTTTCCCCTTCAGCATCGCCTTCTAAGGCTTTCAGCGCACTTCCTTTAATAATTGGTATTTCATCCCCTGGATATTCATATTTTTTTAGAAGATCCCTAATTTCCATTTCAACTAACTCTAAAAGTTCTGGATCTTTAACTTGATCAATTTTGTTAAGATAAACAATTATTGATGGGACTCCGACTTGACGAGCTAAAAGAATATGCTCACGTGTTTGTGGCATAGGACCATCAACTGCTGAAACAACTAAAATTGCACCGTCCATCTGAGCTGCACCAGTAATCATGTTTTTTACGTAATCGGCATGACCTGGACAATCGACGTGAGCCCAGTGGCGCTTATCTGTTTCGTATTCAACGTGATAGGTGGCAATTGTAATACCACGAGCCTTTTCCTCTGGGGCATTATCAATTTCATCAACCTTTTTTTCTACAGCCTGTCCTTTTTTAGCCAAATATTTGGTAATAGCAGCAGTTAGGGTTGTTTTTCCGTGGTCAACATGACCAATAGTACCAACATTTAAGTGCGGCTTGGTGCGCTGAAATTTTTCCGGCATTTAAACTCCTTTTGCCACTCCATTTTTATCTCGCGAAGCGAGACAAGGTTCTCTCGCCAACGGCGAGGGATTCTTATTATTGGGTGACATTTAACTTGTTATTTTTTGTGACATCTTTTATCGTAGCAAAAATTAAAATATTTGTCAACATTAGTTACTGCTTGGATAATTTTGCCTGGAGCTTAAGAAAAAGAAGGGTTGGTATTGTCCAATTAAAAGTAGATAAAAAGGCTGACCAAATCGCCAAACAAACTATTGCCAATAAAACAATAACTCCACCATAAATTAAAGCCGTCAATAGCCCCCAAATACTATAAAAAGCAAAACCTAAGCCAAGAGATAAAAGACCAATGCATAAAATAAAAATTAAAGTAATAATAGCTGCACCAAGCCCAATTGCAAACTGCAGTAGCCATAAAATAAGAACTTCTTTGTAAAATTGTTTTAAAAATCGCCAACCATAGAGTAAGGCTTTAAATCCAGTTATTTTTTTTAGGACCACAAAGCGAAGACCATAACGAGCTGATAAATTGAGGACTATAAAAATAAACAGAATAAAAAAGAATAAAATTAAGCCATATAAAATTGATAGAATCCACTGCTGTGTTACGAGAAATACTAACAGTGGCGAAGATGTGCCCAAAATTATGAAAAGATAGATAAAAAATATGACGATTTTGTACCAGAGTAATGCCCAAAATCTGCTTTTAGCGCGATGGAGGGAAAACCAAAAATGAACTTTTTTATTATCTTCTATATCGCGGATTGATAAAACTAGTGCTGATTGGGAAAGAATTGAAGCAAAATATACTAAAAAAGCAATAAAAACAATAAATATTAATAGATATAGAACTACTGTCCAATTAATTGTTAAATAATCATTTATAGCTTGGAAAAATTTTTGAGCTTGGGGGTCTTGGGATGTAATATCATAATTAGTAGAACTGGAAAAATTTAATGATGTTGTAGTTATGCCATAACCAGCAAAAAGCCCAAAAATCCAAAGGTATTTATGCTTAAAGGCAATTTGGAAGCTTTTTTTAACCAACTCTAGATAATTAATCAATACCCCTCCGTCACACCTTAATTAATGGATTATTAGATGATTAGATAAATAGATTATCAGAGTATCAGATGATTAGGGGAACCTCCAATTATCCATTCATCCAGTCATCCAATTATCTAACAATCAAACGGGGGAAAGCTCGCATTATATATATTTGATTATATTATATCATTTTTTAGTTGAATTTTTCCCTTCAATAATTGACTGGGCAATATTGGTTGGCACTTGGGCATAATGATTAAATTCCATGGTAA